>TARA_R110002072_G_scaffold239109_3_pt1 | contig 37018 bp, 28 predicted proteins | sample TARA_R110002072 | Tara Oceans TARA_R110002072 (sample SAMEA4397118) | marine metagenome | biome: Polar Biome; feature: [SRF] surface water layer (ENVO:00010504); material: water (ENVO:00002006), including particulate matter (ENVO:01000060) such as... | depth 5 m
AAAGTAATTTTTTACGTTTGTTTTTTGAGCTTCAGCAACTTGTTCTCTAATAATATACTCACCTCTATCTGTAAAAAAGTCAGATAATCTTGCATATTTTACAGTATCTGCCAACCCTAGTTGTTCTCTAATTTTTAAATTTTGTTTCTCTAAATAAATAGCAGGTACTTCATACCAAAGTCTAGCATTTTCTATGATAGATAACAAAACCTGACTTGGTTCCATGCCATTTAAAGTTTCTGATTGGCTAACTTTACGCACTAATTCAGAAGCAAAAGTATGTGCAGGTTTCATTCTACCACCTGCATCTTGAATAATTAGTTTGTTAAAACTTTCTGCATGTTCTAAAGAAACTAAGTTTGCTTTTAAAATAGAATCTATTTGTTGGTCTGTAACTAACCTAGCTGAATGACTTGCAGGCTGTGTTTGTGTTACTCCTTGTGGAGCTTCATGAGTGTGATTTGGATCACTATGATCATGATCTGCCTCTTGTGCAAAGTTAAAAGAAGAAACAAAAACAGCTAAAAGAACTGCCATCGTCAATTTTTTCTTTCTAATTTTTTTCAAAGATTTTTTTAAACTATCAAAACGTGTATGTTTTGCAAAGAAGATACAAATCATTCCTGTATATAAAAATGAATATCCTAAATAGGTAATAAAAGTTCCCCACCAATCATGATTTACAGATAAGTGTGTTTGCTCTTTTTCTCCTGATAAATCATAACTAGCCTGAAATAATTTATACCCTTTATGATCTAAAATATGATTCATAAAAATTCTATAATCAAACTTTTCTTCGCCATCAATTACAGTTACTTCACTTGCGTAAGAAGCTGCACTTTCTGAGCCTGGATATTTCTCTAATTGAAAATCGTTTAATTTAACTTGAAAAGGAGCTTCTAATATTCTTGCTCCATACCACATTCTAAAATTTAAAGAATTTAAAGTGAATTCTTTAAAATTATCATTATTGAATTTCCCTCCTGTAAGTTCTACTCTTTTAGTCTCGTTATTAGCAGTTACATCTAAAACAACAACATCTAGCTTTTTATCATCTTTTGGTCCAGAAACTGTTTCCATTGATCCTTTTGATGGATATTGAGGCACCACAAAAGGCAAACCAGCAATATTATAAAGCGATCTTAAATTAAAATCTTGCACAGTATCTTTTTGCACAGTGCCTTCTGCCATAGTTGCCATCACTTTATAAGCTCCATCAGATTTGGTTACGATTTTTAAAGAATCATTTCTTTTAAATATATTGATAGATGCATTATTATCTGTTGCATTATAACCCACTAAAATATTATGGATATTTTGAACAGTTCCAGATTTTACATAATGTTCATGTCTGCTTCCTTCTGATGATTCAACCAAAAATAAATGTTCCACACCATTTTCATCATCAATAAATTTCTTTTCAGCCCAAGGAATGTAATCTACTAATTCGATCTCATAATCTTGACCTCTAAAATTGTCGGAAAAAGACCAATTATTAGATCCCCAAGCAGATAATAAAATAGGTTCATGTAATTCTTTTTGCTCCTTATTATTATCAACAATAACATTTATATAAGTGGTTTCCGATAAAAATTGGCTGGTAGTTTCACCTTCATTAATCAACATAATGCCTTCATAACCAATGTATCTTGTAACTGCTGCACCAATTATAATTAGTAAAAATGCTGCATGAAACATAAAAGTTGCCCATTTTTCTTTCTTATATAATTTGTATCTAAAAATGTTACCAAAAAAATTGATTACAAAGAAAATTATGATAAGTTCAAACCACCAAGTATTGTAAACTAGAGCTTTAGAGGTTTGAGTACCAAAATCGTTTTCTATAAAAGTAGCAATTCCCATTGCAACTGCAAAAAGGATAAATAAAACGGCCATTAAACGTGTAGAGTAGAGGAAACTTAAAAAATTTTTCATCCTTAATTTGTGCTTTTTAAAAGAGTTACAAATTTAAGGATAAAAGCACAAAAAGTAAGTCAGTTTCAGTTATATTTCTCTATTAAGAATTGTTAAAAAATATGACAAAATTTATGGCAGATAAACATATAATACCAAACAAAATAAGGGAGAGAGTAGAAGTTGCTTTGGGATATTATCCTCAACTAAAAAATATTCATATAGAGTTTAAAATTAAAAAAAACATAAAAAAATCTACAATGCAGGCAAGACCTACTTTTGATAGTTTTTTTAAATCTAAAAAAGATAGAAAGTTTTTAATATTGATAAGTAAAAAGTTTAAAATTTCTGATAAGGAATTTTCTACGTTAGATATTCCTGATGATATTTTTATTGGTTGGATTGGTCATGAACTAGGACATATTATGGATTATCAAAATAGAAGTAAATTAAACCTACTATGGTTTGGTTTAAAATACTTATTTTCGGAAAATCATATTGTGGAAGCTGAGAGGGCTGCAGATGGATTTGCTGTAAAACATAAAATGGAGGATTATATTTTAAAAACAAAGAACTTTATTTTAAATCATGCAGAAATTCCTGAAGTATATAAAAATAGAATGAAAAGATATTATTTGTCTCCAGAAGAAATTATGGTTTTGGTTAAAGACAGAGATAAGGTTGCAGAAAATATGCAGCAACTAGCCTAAATAGTATATAGAACACATATATTTATTTAAAAATCCAGATAATAACAAAGAACAAATAGCCTATTTGTTCTTTGTTATTATCTGGTGAAAACGAATTTAAGTTTATCTAAAAGGTAAGTTTAATCAACCCAAATAGTTTTTGTATTTACAAATTCTTTAACGCCAAAATCTGATAATTCTCTTCCATAACCACTATTTTTTATACCTCCAAAAGGCAATCTTGGATCACTTGCTACCAATTTATTTACAAAACTATTTCCAGCTTCTAACTGTAGAGCAATTTTCTCTCCTCTTTCAGAATTTCCTGTAAGTACACCAGAACCCAAGCCAAAAGCTGAATTATTTGCTAATTCAATGGCTTCATATTGATCTTTAGCTTTTATAACAGAGGCAACTGGCCCAAAAAGTTCTTCATCAAAAGCGGTCATTCCAGGTTTTAAATCGGCTAAAATTGTGGCAGGATAATAGGCTCCTTTTTTGTTTGGAATTTTTCCGCCTAAAATTAATTTTCCTCCTTGGTTTATGGTTTTTTCTACTTGATTATGAAGTTCATCACGCAAATCAACTCTAGCCATGGGTCCATAATAAGTGTCATCATTTGTTGGTTCGCCCATTTTAGCATCTTTCATTTTTTGAGTAAACATTTTTAGAAAATCATCATAAATTTCTTCTAAAACAATAAAGCGTTTTGCTGCAATACAAGTTTGTCCATTATTTTGTAATCTTCCATAAGTAGCTACATCTGTTACTTTTTCTAAATCAGCATCTTCTAAAATAATATAGGCATCACTTCCACCTAATTCTAAAACGGTTTTCTTTAAATTTTCACCAGCAATTTTTGCTACAGAACGTCCTGCAGGCTCACTTCCTGTAAGTGTAACTCCAATAATATTTTTATCTTCAATAATTGCTTTTATAGCATCAGAATTTATGTTTAAGTTGGTAAAAACTCCTTCAGGAAAACCAGCTTTTGTAAAAGCATCTTCTAAAGCAAAAGCACAACCTTGCACATTACTTGCGTGTTTTAAAACGCCAGTATTTCCAGTCATAACTGCTGGTGCAGCAAAACGAATTACTTGATAAAAAGGAAAGTTCCAAGGCATCACTGCTAAAACAACGCCTAAAGGTTGGTAGGTTACATAACTCTTTTTAGCTTCTGTTTTTATAATTTTATCTGCCAATAAATCTTGAATATTATCAGCATAATACCTGCAAATTTTAGCACATTTCTCTATTTCGCTTATTGATTGCTTCAAAGTTTTACCCATTTCTTGAGTTGCTAACTGAGCGTATTTTTCTTTATTTTCTTCAAAAATATCGGCAAGTTTGTTCATTAAATTAGAACGCTCTTCAAATGTCGTTTTTTTCCAAGATTGATGAGTTTCATTCGCTTTTGCTACTTTTTCTTTTGCAGTTTCTGGAGTTATTCTCTCATAACTTGCAATTTGCTCTTCAGTTGCTGGGTTTATACTCGTTGCTTTTTCCATAAGTTATTTTTTAAAATTTTATAAATTAGGCTGCTTTTCACTTAAATATTTCCAATAACGTTTTGGAACATGCCTAATATGTAGTTTCATATTTTTACGTTCTTTTATGTTTGTGCTATCAAAATAATCTTTCCAGAGTTTTTGAAAATCGAATTCCTCATTTGCAAAAAAATCTGTAGAAGTTTTTGAAAAATCAAAATTATCTGGGAAATCCATATTGATAAAATCTAACGTTTGCAAGTCATAATATAAACCGTAATTTCTTTTGATGTCATAAATTACCCATTTTTGATCTGCATATCTGCTTTTAAAATGCTTTGAAATTAAAGGCAATACATTAAAATCGGGTTCAATATTTGCAAAATAAATACTGTCTTTTGTCAATCTAAACCTTACAAAAGCTTCCATTCTATGTTTTTCTCTGCTTACATTTTTTGCTATTTGAGATGTTTTTAAAACACTTGGATGCGTAAAATCCGTATCGACTTTTTCTTTATGTTTAAAAATATATTGAATATAATCTAACAAAATATTTTCAACATTGGGCTGTTCACTTAAAAAAGCATAATATATTTTGGTTGATGATATTGTGGACGCTCTTTGCTTTAAACCTTGCCAAACTCGATCTGATTTTGTTTTATCAGTAACAATATTTTCGTTTTCAGAAAATAATGCATTTTGCAATACATATTCATTTTGAATGTTTACTTGCGTGAGTTTATATTCAAAAACGTAAAAAACACAGCTTAAAAAACCTTCGAAAGTGCCATCGTAAATTAAGGTTTTATTTTGCATCACTCAAATAAATTTAATTGAGGACTTAAAATTGTATCGTATTTACTCGTAGAATTTTTTAAGATAAATGCTTTTATTTTATCCGCAGTTAAATCTCTTTTTTCAAATTGATTGCTATCACAAACTAAAAAATACTGAGCTCTGTTAAACGCAATTCCTATTTTCTTTAAATGATCCCAATTTAAACGTCTGTATTTTCTAGCCATTAAAATTTTAGCTACAGATTTCATACCAACACCAGGAATTCTTGCTAACATTCTTTTGTCTGCTCTATTTACATCCACAGGAAATTCGTGCATATTTCTTAAAGCCCAACTTAATTTTGGATCAATATCTAAATCTAAATTTTGATGATTAATGTTAACGATTTCATTCGTTTGAAATCCATAAAAACGAGTTAACCAATCTGATTGATACAACCTGTTTTCACGTAACATGGGTACTTCACTACCAATATTTGGTAAACGATTATCATAAGAAATGGGCACATAACCAGAATAATAAACTCTCTTTAAATTGAAGTTTTTATAATAATGTTCAGCAGTTTTTAAAATCTGAAAATCATTTTCGCCACTTGCACCTACAATCATTTGTGTACTTTGACCTGCAGGTGCATATTTTGGTGTACTCTTTATAATTTTTTTCTCAGACTTATATTGAATAATTTCATTCTTCACCTTTTCCATTGGTTTTATAAAATCTTCAAAATTTTTATCAGGAGCTAATAATTTTAAGCCAGATTTGGTTGGGATTTCTATGTTTACACTTAACCTGTCTGCATACAAACCAGCTTCACGCATTAACTCATCTGATGCTCCAGGAATCGATTTTAAATGAATATAACCATTAAAATTTTCTTCTAAACGCAATTTCTTGGCAACAGCCACCAAACGTTCCATGGTATAATCTGCACTTTTAAATATACCAGAACTTAAAAACAAACCTTCAATATAATTTCTTCTGTAAAAATTGATGGTTAAATCTACAACCTCTTGCACTTTAAAAGCGGCGCGTTTTACATCGTTACTTTTTCTAGTTACACAATAAGCGCAATCAAAAATACAGTGATTTGTAAGTAGTATTTTTAATAAAGAAACACATCTACCATCTTCTGTATATGAGTGACAAATTCCCATTCCTGTAGCATTTCCTAAACCTTTATTTGTGTTCGTTCTTTTGCTTCCACTTGAAGAACAAGAAACATCATATTTAGCAGCATCTGCTAAGATTTTCAGTTTTTCTAAAGTGCGTTCAAAAGACATAAATAGTTGTTATTTAGTTGTTTGTTTTCTTTGTTTAGTAAATTTGTGAAGGTTGATTTCAACTTACAATTTAAAGAATAATATTGATAAAATTCTTTAATTGAATAACAAAATCGCATAAAAAAACCGATTTTAAAATCGGTTTTTGAATGTGTAATTTTTATTTAAAATTAGGCAATTGCTTCTTCATTAATTCTTCTTTTCGCCATTTTCCCTAATTTTTCATCTACAGTATATTTAGCATCTAAAATTTCTTGTAGTTTAGATGAAACTTCACTCATCTCTAATTCTTTTGCATATCTAACAGCTGTTCCATAAGCAGAAATTTCATAATGCATAATTCTTTGAACACGAGCAATAATTCCTGCATCTTTTACATTTTTAGTCATATCGTGTTTTAATAATCCTTTTGCTTCTTTAATTAAGCCTTCCATAGCTTCACATTTCGAATTTCCTGGATTAATATCTAAATCGTCTGCAATTTTTCTTACTTTATCAAACTGGTTATTTGTTTGCTCTTGATATTTTTCAAGCAAATTTGTTAGTTCTTTATCATCTGTTGCAGCAATAAATTCTGGAAAAGCTGCTTTTAATTGTTTTTCTGCTGAATAAATATCTTGTATTTCGTGTCCGAATAAATCTTTTAAAGTTTTCATATCTTGTATGTGTTTTTTAATTAATAGTATTTGTTTACTCAAATTTACAACTCAAAGAAGCTTTCCTTTTGCTCATTTAATTGAGTTCTTGCCACAAATAATAGTTTAACAAAGTCTTTGAGTATCTTTAACATTTTTTTAGATTTACATTTTATGCTTTATTTTAACAATTAAGTTATCTCAAAATATGTTTAAGAAATTTTTGATTGGTTTTGGTATGTTAGCAATTCTGTTAACAATTACGCCATTTATAGCAGTAGATTATTGGTGGATTAGAGCTTTTGATTTTCCTCATATTCAATTAACTTTTTTAACAGCTTTAGCCATTGTCACTTATTTTATTAAGTTTGATTTTAAAAGTAAAAAGGATTATATTTTTATGACAATTCTTGTAGGTTGTTGTGTTTTTCAATTCGCAAAAATTTATCCTTACACAGCTTTTGCAGGTTATGATGTTTTAAACGCGTCAGAAAATACAGACAATTCTATTAAGATTTTAACTGCGAATGTTTTGCAAAAAAATAAAAAATCGGAAAAAATTATAAACGAAATCAATGTATTAAAACCAGACATTATTTTATTAACAGAAGTAAATAAAAGATGGTTAAATGAATTAAATAAAAGTGCTACAAATTCTTATAGGTATAAACACGAAATTCCTTTAGATAATGCTTATGGAATGGCTTTGTATTCTAATTTAGAGTTGATAAATCCACAGACTAAATACTTGGTGAGCGACAGTATTCCATCTATAGAGGTAAAAGTTATTTTAAAAGGTGGAGACACAATTCAAATGTATGCAATTCATCCAACTCCTCCTATGCCTCAAGAAAACTCTATGTCTACTGATAGAGATACAGAAATGATGTTTACTGCAAAAATGAGTTTAGAGTCTGATTTACCAGTAATTGTTTTGGGCGATTTTAATGATGTTGCTTGGTCTGAAACTTCTCAATTATTTAAAAATGTAAGTGAACTATTAGATGCTAGAATTGGTAGAGGTTTATTTAATACTTATTCTGCAGATAGTTATATTTTAAAATGGCCTTTAGATCATATTTTTATCTCCAAAGAATTTAGAGTTAAAAAAATGGAAGTTAGAGAGGATATACATTCTGATCACTATCCTTTATATACAGATTTTAGTTTTGAACCAGAAAAAGCTTTTGAGCAAAAACCAAAACAAGTAGACAAAGAAGATTTAAAAGCAGCAAATGATCAGATTAAAAACTTCGAAAAGAACGATCCTCGAAAAAAAAATCAATAAATAACTATTAAATTTAATTCATAAAAAACCTCAAGAATCATCTTGAGGTTTTTCTATTTTTAAAGAAAATTTAGTTTACAAACTCTTCCCATTCAGCAAATTTATCTTCTTTCATAACACGTTCCATTTTTACTTGGCCACCTTTTTTCTTGTTTTTATCACTCCATTCATAAAATTTTTCTTGAGGAATTATTTTTACTTTAACTCCTTTTAAAGCTTTACTTCTGGCAACTTTATAATTTTTATTGGCATCTTTTAAGAAAGAATCTAAAGTATCTGCAACTTCATTTTCATCAGCATTTAAATCGGTTCCTAAATACCAAGAGTGATAAAATTCGCCATCTTCAAAACGTTTTGCACAAATTGTATATTCTGTAATTTCTGTGTTATATGTTTCTTCTAAATGCTTCATGGCATCATCCATTTTATTAACAGATAATTGCGAACCAACTGTATTTAAAAAGAATTTAGTTCTTCCTGTAATTTTAATTTCTGCTTTTTCAATATCTGTAAAAGCAATTGTATCACCAATTAAATAACGCCAAGCACCAGAAACTGTACTAATAATTAAAATATAATCTTGGTCTAATTCCACATCTTTAATAGAAATTGCAGGCGCACTTTTCTTTAAAGAACCATCCTCTTTTATATAATCTGGATTCATAGGTACAAACTCAAAATAAATTCCGTTTTCGGTATTTAATTGCATGGCATTTGCATCTGGTCTTATTTGTGTGGCAATGTAACCCTCAGAGGCTAAATAGGTATCGATTACTGTAACTGGTTTTCCTAAAAGTGCATTAAAACTTTTTTCATAAGGACTAAAAGCAACTCCACCAGAAGTGTACACTTGTAAGTTTGGCCAAACTTCGTGAATGTTTTCTACATTATGATATTTAATCACTTCCTTCATCATCAACTCAATCCAAGCAGGAATTCCACTTAAAGCACCAATATCCCAAGTTTTTGCATTTTCTGCGATGTTTGCAACACGTTCATCCCAATCATCAATTTTAGCAATTTCTTCTCCAGGTTTGTAATATCCTTTAAACCAAAAAGGAATATTACTTGCACTAATTCCGCTGATTTCTCCTTCTAAATGATCGTTTTTTTCTTTTAAATCTGTAGAACTACCCAACATCATAATTTCTTTTTCAAAAAAATCTGCTGGTAAATCAAAATTGCTTAAAGAAGTTACTTGCTTAATGCCAGAACTTTTTATGGCGTCTATCATTTCATCTGTTACAGGAATTCTTTTACTTTTTTTTCCTGTGGTTCCAGAACTTAATGCAAAATAAGAGGGTGTTCCTGGCCAAGTTACATCAGTTTTACCTTTGTGTAATTTACTCCACCATTTTTTGTTGATTTTATTATAATCAAAATATGGCACTTCATCTGCAAAAGATTCTTGTAAATCGTCACTTAATAAAATTGTTTTAAAGTGATATTTTTCTCCGAATTTGGTGTTTTTAGCAGTTTCTAATAAGTTTTTTAATACTTTTTCTTGATTTTCAATTGGGTTAGATTCAAATGAAAATGTATCTGTTAGGTTGATAACGCCTTTAATAATGTTTCCTAAAATAGCCATAGTTGTTGGTTTTATACAAAGATGCTTTTTTATCAACTTTAAAAGTATCTCAATTACATTTAATTGTAATTCATTTAAGAAAATGATCTTTTCTTCTAAAATATAATTTGATAAAATAATATTTGAGTTAAAATAAAAACTGTTTGCAATAATACTTATAAATGATTTTGATGTTCTTTGATGAGAATTAAAATAAACCACATTATGGAAAACGCAAAAAATGAGTTAGAGTTAATTAAAAAATATCAAGCAAAAGGGTATTCACACAATTTTAGAGTTGTAGATAATACCTTAATAGATAATTCAACTAAAAAAGAATTTAAAGCAGAAGATATTTACATAGTTGCAGAACATAGATTTGAAGGGATGAGCAATCCTTCTGATATGTCAATATTATATGTATTAGATATGGAAGGTACTAAAGGAACTTTTTTAGCTTCTTATGGTTCTGCTGCAGATACAGAAGTTGCTGAATTTTTTAATACAGTACCTAAAGAAAATTTGACTAATGATGAAAATATTTTAATGTAATTATTCAGGTTACATTATAAGTAAAATAAAAAATCGCAATCTAAACTTTAGATTGCGATTTTTTTATTTGAGTAATTTTAAGAATTATTTTATTTCTTTCATTGCATTTGTAATCAACGTTTTTAAGTGGTTTTTATGTGCTTTTGTAGTAACATCACCTCTGTTATTACTTACCCAAGATTTAATTTTCTCTAAATTATAAATTGCCATAGATCTAGAGGCTACAGTAAATCTGCTACTTGCTTTTCCAGAAACTATTTCGATTAATTGTTTTGTATAAGCAGCTTGTAAATTTTGACGGAAAGAATTTACGCTTCCATTAATATCAGCAACAAACATCATATTATTTAAATCGGTCATAAAAGCAGCTAATTTATATTCATTACCATACAATTCTGAATTAGACAATCTTTGTAATGTATTTGGATGCATAATATGCGCTAAAATACTAGTTTGATAGGCTAAAACTTGCTCATGAATTTTAGGGTCTTCAGTTCCGCTAAAGAAATTGTAACCTCTTCTTTGTCTTGCTAAATAGTTGTAAACTTCATTTGGAGTATCAAAAGAATTAGGAGCAAAAATGTATTTTTCTAAAGCATTCATTGCTCTTTTTTGATCTTTTAAACTTACTGGAGTAAAAGGTTGTGTAGCTCCATCTTGCCCAAAAGTAGCTCTATCAACATACACACCTCCAATAAATCTAGATACTACACCACCAGCAATTGCAGTTTGACTATGTAATGTATAAAAAGCTCTTCTTAACTCCTCAAAAGTTTCTCCTTTTTTAGTGAATTGCGTTTTCAAGTTTTTCATCATGTCATTTACCAATTCAAACCTATTTACAGAATAAGTAATTTGATCGCTAGATAAATCTCCAATCATAACTCTTGGATCAATTGCTTTACCTGGAGCACGCATATCATCTGCATCATTCCCAAAAATTAATTGCGGTTCTGTAGATTTTTCTAATAAAGTATTTCTTTCTGATTCATTTTTAAAAGGCGTATACCCAAATTGAATTGCCCAAACATCATAAGGACCTACAGCCATGTCATAATATTGTCCTTGTTTGCTTCTATCATTGGTAATATTAATACCTGCATAATCCATTACAGATCCAGTTAAAGCTTTTCCTTTAATAAAATTTGCATCTGCTAATTGTTCTGGAGTATATAAAATACTTGCTTTCATATTATGATTCAATCCTAAAGTATGCCCAACTTCGTGCATAATTAAAGATTTCATTCCTTCTTTTTTAATACCTTCCATTTCTAACTCAGTTGCTCCAGTAGCTTGTAAAACAGCAGTTCCAAGTTGTAAATTCTCGTGCATAATATGACCAGCAGAACAAAATAATAAGTTATTTTTAGCTAAATATTTTTTAACTTCTAATTCTTGAGAAGTTTCTAAATTCATGTTTGCAGCTGCATTATTATATAATTTATCAGCAAAAACACGGTTTGTAAAATGTACAAATTCTAACATAATGTCTGCACCTAAAATTTCTCCAGTTCTAGGATTTACAAAACTTGGTCCATATCCACCAAAAGGAGGATTAGGAGAAGACGTCCAACGTAAAACATTATATCTTACATCTCCAGCATCCCAAGTTGCACTATCTGGTTGCATTTTTACAGCCATTGCATTTTTAAAACCAGCTTTTTCAAAAGCTTCGTTCCAAGCTAAAACACCTTCTTTAATAGTTTCTCTCCACTCAACAGGAGTCGATTTTTCCATCCACCAAGTAATTGGAGTAACAGGTTCAGAAATTGCAGCATCTGAGTTTTTCTTTACCAACTTCCATCTATGAATCATATCTCTATAATTAATAGTTGCAGTGGTTGTCATATCATTTGTTTGCGTTAAAAAGTAACCAACTCTAGCATCATCCATTCTTGGTTCATAATCGCTTTCTGGCATATTCATAAACGTATGAAAAACCTTAATAGAAACACTTCTACCATCTGTTACTGCTTGAGATCCACCATTTATTACAGCAGGATTGCTATACACATATTCTGTTTTTATGTTGGTGTTTTCTGGGTAATTTTTAATTTCGTTAATTTTAGATTTGCTTTTATCTAAATTACCTAAACTAAAAGCAAAAGGAGATTGACCAGGAAATCTTGGTTGTTTAATTCTTGTAAATGTTTCTGATAAGAATAAACCATCAGCATCAATTAAATATTCGCCTTTTTCATCATCAGAGGCTAAAAGTTTACCACTTGCAAGCACAGCATCACTAATATTAGCTTCAGAAGATTTTGAAAGTGCACTGTTTTTATCAAAATAAAAGGAAGTGTTTGGAGCTAAAAACTCTAATCGATTAAAATATTTTGTAACATGAAATACAGAATTTGCTCTAAAAGCTCCTCTAAAAGCACCAGCATCTGTAACTCCATTGGCAATCTGAGAAAAGTAAATAAAGTCTTTGTTTAGTTGGTCTTCTTTTACCAATAATTTTACACTCCCAGTAACTGTATCTTGATAAATAGTAAATAAACCTTCAATTTTTTTACTACTTTTTGTTAAATCAGCAATTGTTTTATCTTTCTTTTTTGGGACAACTTTTTGAGTTGGAGTTTCTTTTTTCTTTTTTTTCCAAAATTGTGCATTTGTATTTTGAACGCCAGTTACTGCTAGTGTTAAAAACAATGTACATACAACTTTGAATCTTGTAGATGTTACTATTTTCATAAAATTTAGTTTGAATTAATTAGGTTAACAAGTTAGTTTTTAGGTAGCTAAATAAATGTTAATTTTATTATAAAAAAAACAGCTACTCAGTAAAGACTTAGTTTTTAAAGAATAGTTACATTTTTTAGGAATAAATTTTTTGAATGAACACATATATTAAAGCAATGTTAATCTTTTTAAAACCATAAATTAATGACGTATTTTTATACTGATGAAAAACAAGAATAAAAGAAACGGTTTTGTCTTTACTACTTATGAGGCAGATAAACAGTCGCCTTTTGAGAAATTATTTGATATTTTTAAAGAATTAATAACCCATACTTCTGGAGATTTTGATGAAGCTTTAGATTGGTTGCGTTCTTTAGATAAAGAATATAATTTAACAGACGAGAATTATACAATTGATGATTTTGTAGAAGACCTCAAAAAGAAAGGCTATATAAAAGAAGAGATAAAAGGAGATGGAACTGGAGGTACAAAAATTACTTCTAAAACAGAACGTGCAATTCGTCAGCAAGCTTTAAATCAGATTTTTGGTAAGATAAAAAGAAGTGGTGCAGGAAATCATAAAAGTAAATCTCCAGGAATAGGAGATGAGCACACAGGAGATTTTAGAGCCTATCAATTTGGAGATGCTTTGGATAAAGTTTCTATGACTGAAAGTATTAGAAACGCCCAAATTAATAACGGAATTGATAATTTTAATTTAACTGAAAACGATTTGGTGGTTGAAGAAACCATGCATAAAAGTCAAATGAGTACTGTGTTAATGATTGATATAAGTCACTCTATGATTTTGTATGGTGAAGATAGAATTACACCAGCTAAAAAAGTTGCAATGGCTTTGGCTGAATTAATTACAACTCGTTATCCAAAAGACACCTTAGATATTATTGTGTTTGGTAACGATTCTTGGCCTATAAAGATTAAAGATTTACCATATTTACAAGTAGGGCCTTATCACACAAATACAGTTGCTGGTTTACAATTAGCAATGGATTTGTTGCGAAGAAAACGAAATACCAACAAACAAATTTTTATGATTACTGATGGGAAACCAAGTTGCTTGCGTTTGCCTGATGGACAATATTATAAAAACAGTAATGGTTTGGATAAATATATTGTTGATAAATGTTATGGAATGGCACAACAAGCCAGAAAATTACACATACCTATTACCACTTTTATGATTGCACAAGACCCATATTTAATGCAGTTTGTAAAAGCATTTACACAAGCAAATCAAGGAAAAGCATTTTACACTGGCTTAAAAGGTTTAGGAGAAATGATTTTTGAAGATTATGAAACGAATAGAAAAAAGAGAATTAGATAAAGCCCATCCAACCTTCCCAAAGGGAAGGCTTTTAGCAAGTTTGAAAATAAAATAAATCACAAAAAAAGGACAGAGAAAAATAATTAAAAAAGGTAGCTAAAGTCTATTTTATTTACTCTTTTATCTCTTTTCTAAAATATAAAGAATGAATATAGAAAACATAAATACATTAGGAGAATTAGTAAAATCAGGATACAAATCAAAATCTATTAAAGACGAGTTACGTGAAAACTTAATCAGTAAAATGATGAGTAAAGAAACCGTTTTTAAAGGAATTCATGGTTATGAAAACTCAGTTATTCCTGAATTAGAAAGAGCAATTTTAAGTAAACACAATATCAATTTATTAGGTTTAAGAGGTCAAGCAAAAACACGTTTGGCAAGGTTGATGGTCAATTTGTTAGATGAATATATTCCAGTTGTGGAAGGTTCAGAAATTAATGACGATCCCTTAAATCCTATTTCAAGATTTGCAAAAGAATTAATTAACGAAAAAGGAGATGAAACTCCAATTTATTGGTTGCATAGAAGTGAGCGTTTTGCAGAAAAATTAGCAACTCCAGATGTTACTGTTGCAGATATTATTGGAGATGTAGACCCTATAAAAGCAGCAAACTTAAAATTAAGTTATGCAGATGATAGAGTAATTCATTATGGAATGATTCCAAGAGCAAACAGATGTATTTTTGTGATTAATGAATTGCCAGATTTACAAGCTAGAATTCAAGTTGCTTTGTTTAATATTTTGCAAGAAGGAGACATTCAGATTCGTGGTTTTAAATTGCGTTTACCTTTAGATATGCAGTTTGTTTTTACTGCAAATCCAGAAGATTATACCAATAGAGGAAGTATTGTAACTCCTTTAAAAGACAGGATTGGTTCGCAAATTTTAACACATTATCCAGAAGATATAGAAACTGCGAAAACAATTACAAAGCAAGAAACAGATAAAGCAAGTGCTCAAAAAGAATTTATTCAAGTACCAGAATTAGCAAGAGATTTGTTAGAGCAGATTGTTTTTGAGGCAAGAGAAAGCGAATTTATTGATGCAAAAAGTGGTGTGAGTGCACGTTTAAGTATTACAGCTTTTGAAAACTTATTAAGTACAGCAGAAAGACGAGCATTATTGTCTGGAGATTCTAAAACCATGATTCGTTTAAACGATTTTGACGGAATTATTCCTGCAATTACTGGAAAAGTAGAATTGGTGTATGAAGGTGAGCAAGAAGGAGCGCAAGTAGTTGCAGAAACGTTAATTAAAAATGCAATTAAAACATTATTCCCAACCTATTTTCCAGAGATAAAAAAGCTAGAAAAGCAAAGTGCAGAAACACCTTATGATGATATTATTTCGTGGTTTTTTAATGCTGATGAAGATTTCGAATTGTTAGATGAACATACTGAACAAGAGTATAAAAACGAGCTGGATAAAATTACTCCTTTAAATGCCTTTTTAGAAAAACATCAACCAAATATGAATACAGTAGATGGTTATTTTGTTAAAGAATTTATTCTTTGGGCTTTGGTTGAATTTAAAAAACTAAGCAAACATCGTTTTGCAGAAGGCACACAATTTAGAGATCCTTATGGTAATTTTATGAGTGGATTGTAGAATTTAAATATTTAGATTATCTAGACCTGACAGGTTTTAAAAACCTGTGAGGTCTTTTTTTATTGAAATTTTTTTACTCCAACTTAAACATCTTCATTGGCTCAAAGTTTCTTCTCTTTAGATTTTCGCACATAATTAAAGCTTTGTCAATTTTTTGTTGACTTGTTTTAAATCGCTTCAAACCATAAATTATACTTCTTTGTTTGCCTTTTGTAAGTGTTTCAAAAATTTTAAAAGCTTCATAATCTGTTAAGAATACTTCTTCTAATTCTTCAGGGACATCCACTCCATATTTAGAAGTATCTTCAAAAAGTTGTATTTCAAATTCATCAGCTAAAGATAAATTAAGCTCTTTTTGTTTCTGCTTGCTAAACATCATTTTAAAATTTCCAGAATTTTTATCTTTTTTTACAGCTGCATAAAAGTCTAAAACTTTATTATTAAATAAGATTTTTACTTTTACACGACTCATGTTTTTATCTGCAAAAGGCGTGTAAATTTCTTTAGAAATAAAAATATTGTAAATATCTATATGTGTAATTTTAAATATTGAGCTTTTTAAAATCATTGTTTTATTTAATTTTAATAACTAATATAAATATTCTTTCTACATATTTCAATTCAAAATTAAAGGGGCATCAATTTCTGAAGGTGAAATTATTTTGAGGAGGTTTTTTTGATCAATTTCTAATAAAGTTCGTAATTCTTTAATTTCATGCATATCAAAAATTAAAATTAAATTTTCATGAGAAGTTGGAATAGGAATTTTTCTTTTTTGAGTAGAGCACGAATTATAATCTAACCAATAATTTACATCGATTTGAGCAACGTAAGATTTAAACTTTTTTAATTGATCACTCGTAAATTGAAAGAAAATATTTTTAAAAGTTACAGCGTAAACTTTACAACCTTTACATAGGGATATTTCTCCATTTTTAACACTAGATATTATTTTTGAATTTTTGCACATATGCTGTTTTTTAATAGCAATCTGTTTTTATTTGACCTCTATTTATAAATTCATTTAAAGAAGTATTTAAATGAGTATTTACAATTTTTTCTAATTCACTTTCCACGCCTTTTTGCATGGCAATAGAACCACAAATCATAATTACATTTCCGTTTTTTAAAACATCTACAACTAATTTAGTATGATTTTTTAAAATATATTGAACGTATATTTTTTCTTGCTGCTCTTGAGAAAACACAGATTTGAAAGTTGATAGTGATTTGTTTTCTAATGCAGTATTAATTAAATCGGTATAAATTTTTATAGATTCTTTTGTTTTTCCTCCCCAAAATAAATGAATTTTCTTCTTTTTATTTTTTTGGATCATTCCTAAAAAAGGCGCAATTCCTGTTCCGTTTGCAATTAAGATACCTTCAGTTGCTTTTTTAGGAAAATGAAACTGTTTATTTTCTTGAATATGAGCACTTAAATTTTCTTTTAAATCAAGATTATTTAAATATGTTGAGCAAATTCCAAACTCATGTTTTTTAATGCTTAATAAAATAGATTTATCAATTTTTGCAACAGAATATAATCGATTTTTATTTTCATTTTTTAGGCTGATGGAAAGCAAATCTCCAGAAACAAATTTCACTTTTTTAGAAGGCTTTATTTTTAGTAAAAAAGTATCATCAACATTAAGATTTGTTTTTTCTAGAACTTTAAAATCTATATTTTCTTTTGATGTTTTTTTAATGTCTTCCTCATGTATATTAAGCACTAACTGATTGTTAAAACTCCATTGTTTAACCCAAATTTTAAAAGATTTAAAAGATTGATTATCAATTTTGTATACTGGAAGTGTAGGGGTAAAGTTTTTATGAATTTGCAAATTAGCGTGTGCCAAAATCGCAAACTTGCAAAACTCAGGATATGCTTTTGATCCAAAACCAACAACTGCAAATTTCAATATTTTTTGTTGATTAATTTTGTTGCTCAGCTCAATAAATTTATTAGCATTTATGGGTGCATCTCCATCTCCATAAGTCGCTGTAAATATGATAATGTTTTTTGCTTCTTTATAAGTTGTATATTCATTTAAAGTGGTGATAAAAACCTTTTTATCGATTTTTAATAAAGCATTGTAAAAGGCATTTGCAAAATTAAAAGTACTACCAGTTTCAGAACCTACCAACACTATAAACTCAGCTTTATCTTTTGTAAATTTATTCTTGATACTAGTTTTAGATTTTCTTCTTTTTAAAGTCATTGAAAATCCAGAAATAATAAAAAATAAGATGGCAAAACAAGACAATAATAAAACTATAGACCAAATAATTGAGCCTTTTCCTGTATGTAAAATAAGGCTATAATAACTCCCTAAAGAAACTAAACCTTGTTCTTTTTTAGTAATTATTGCTCCATTAAATTGATGAACAGCGAACTCTTTATTCACAGTTGTTATATTAAAATAATCTTCTTCATCACTCGAAAAAGGAAATTCTAATGCTGTTATTTCACTTAGTTTCGTGGTTTTAAAAACTTCAAACTCTGTTGGTTTTAATTTTGATGAAGGTGAATTTTGAGCAATTTCTTCATGAATTGCTTTGTTTTTTGGAAGTAAAGAAAATTTCTCCAAAGACAAATAAATACCTGTTAAAGTAATGATTGCTATTGGGATTAAAAACCATTTTCCTAATATAATATGGTAATATTGATTAAAATCTTCTTTTACAACTTTAGAAAAAATCTTTTTAAAACCACCTTGTCTTTTTACTATTAAAATAGTGCCTGTAGTTGCAATTAAAAAAAGTAAAAAGGAAACAAAACCAATAATAAACCTTCCTGTAGTTTTTAAAAACAAAGATCTATGTAAATTAGTTGCAAACTCAAATAAGGGAGATTTTTCAATTAAATCGCCTACTTTTTTTCCTGTTTTTGGGTTGATGTAAATTGTTTCACTTTTACCTTCTTTTGTAATTATGTTAGCAATAACAAAGTCGTTTTCATCAATATTTATAGTAATCGTTTCTTCATATTCATTTTGTAAAGCAGCTATGGTTTCTGCAATAGAAATTGTTTGTGTATCAACTACATTATAGGGATTTATTTTATTTGAAATGGGTTCAAAAGCTAAAATAATTCCTGTTAAAGAAGCAACTGTTATAAATAAAGCAGCTGAAATAGCGAGTGTTAAATGGCTAAATCTCCAGATAGAAATTGTCATAAAAGTGTTAGTTCTGACTATATTTTATAAAACAATTCCACCAATTTGTAAGATGAATCAAATTAGCTTAATTAGTGGAATTGCTGTTAATTAGGTTGGTTATTGAGGTATCATTCTTATGTAACGAATAAATCCTTTACCCTCAAGTTTAGATTTTAAATTTTCTGAAGTTAGCTCAAACTCAACATCATCTTTATGATAACCTTGATCTTCTACAGCTGTTTCAAAACGAATTTTATAGCCTTGGTTTAATTTATCTTTAGGAATTTGAATTACGCTTATAGAACGTTCTCCACCACTAATAGTTGCACCTGTAATTGCATCTATATTAGCACGTTTTTTTCCTTGAAAATTCCACCATTCTGTAATATCAAAATACCACTCATCATCATCACCTTGTACATATAAGGTTTCTTCATATTCACCTTTAGGGTTTAATAATGAGATTACAATATAAGCACCTTCACCTGTATAATTTTTCATTTGAATCATACATTTATAAGGCGAACTTTCTGTGTATTTTTTAAAACTAAATAAAGCAGTTATCATTAATAATACAACTGGCAATAGTAAAAGGGTTCTTTTAGTCTTCATCTTCTTATTTTAAAAAGCTAATATTTACGTTTTGTTTCTTTAATAATTCATTTTCTGATGCTAAATCATATACAGTTTCATCAAAATCTGTTTTAATGGTTTTATCTGCACCAATACCTAATAAGTATTTTATGATTTTATCATCTTTGGCTTTCATTGCTGAAATTTGTAAAGCAGTAATTCCTTCTTTATTTTTAGCATTTATATCAATATTAAAACCAGCCAACCTTTTTAATAAAGCTAAATTATTTTCGTTTGCAGCAATGTGTAATAAAGTGTTACCCGAGTTTTGTGGTTTGTTAATAATTAATCCGTTTTTTTCTAGAACTTTTAACTTTGCTTCAAAAGCATCTTTGTTTCTATCATTAAAACTATTAATTAAATAGTAAGAAAGTGTGTTATCATCTTTATCTAAAGTATTTATATCAGCACCTTTTTCAATTAAAAAACCAACAACATCAACAGAGTTTCTACTAACAGCATTTGTTAAAGCTGTAGCTCCTTTATTATTTTTTAGGTTGATGTTTTTAACATCTTTCTCTAAAAATTCTACAACTTTTAAATCACCTCCATTTGCAGCTACCATAAAAGGTGTATTACCTTCATTATCTTGTAAATTTACATCTACACCTTTATCTAAAAAGAATTTATAAATATTAATGTCTTTATTATTTCTAGCAATTAAATGTAAAGGGTTTCTGTTTTCATGATCAATCACATTCACCTTAATTCCTTTATCTGCTAAAAACTGATATGTTGCTAAAGTGTTGCTATTTCTTCTAGAACCTTGGCTCGCAAAAATCATTGCGTTTTTACCAGTATCAATTCCTTTATTAATTAATGTTGATAAAAATTTAGTGTTTCCACCTTTTGCAGCATATTCAAAAAAGCCATTTCCATAATTATCTTTATCTTTTAAAGAAGCTCCATTTGCTACTAATAGATCTACAATTTCAAAATCTTTAACGTTAGAAGCAACTAACAATAAAGCATTTGCTCCATCATGATTTTTTTCTTTGGTGATATTTGCACCAGCTTCAATACCAAATTTGTAAATTTCTGGATTTGATTGACCAGAAGAAGCTGCAAAATTCAAGAATGTATTTCCATGTGTATCAACAATATCTATTTTTGCGCCTTTAGAAACTAGATATTTCATGATTTCTAATTTTCCACTGTAAGCAGCCCAATGTAAATAAGTTCTTCCATCATGAGTTAATTTATTTACGTTATCTCCATTTTTAGAAATAAGATGTTTTATAACTTTATCATCCATTTTCCCATTTATAGCGTAAACTGTAGCATCAAAAGCATTTGCGTTAGATTTTTCAGGATCATTTCCCTCTGCAATTTTTTGATCAATAACTTCTACTGTTGGTTTTGAATTCCAAAAATCTCGATTATGAAAAACGTTTTGTTCTTGCGCACTTATAGTAATGCTAATAAAGAAAAATAATAGTGCAATTTGTTTAATATGTTTCATCTTTTTATTTTTTTACAAATGATTCAATAATAGTATTCATTTCATCTTCTTTAGTAACATCATCAGAAAATAAATGCTTGTATAAAGGTTTGTTGTCCACTTTTGTTTCTAAAGTTAAGTTGGTATTTCTACTATAAACTTCATCCCATTTATTTCTAACCAATTGCCATTTATCGTTGTTGGCAACCCACCAATCTGCAGCAGCTTTACATTTACTATCAGCTACTCTCTTATATGTATTGTATCCTTTTTCATTGGCTAAAACAACATCATCTTTACCAGCTTCACGAATTATTTTGCTGTTGTCTTGGTCATGAACCCATCCATAATCAGTAATTTCTTGTCTATTTCCTCTTAAAGTAATATTGTAATCGCTTCTTTTGGTATATTCTCTTCTTGGTAAAGGAGCAGTTGTTGTATTTTCCCAGTAGCTTTTTCCATCTACATGAACCCAAGAACCAGAACCTTCATAACGTGGACTATCATCTACTTGATAAACTTTTTGAGTCCACTGTTTTTTTACATTCTTTTTGTTTTTTTGTTCAAAAGTCCAGTTATTATCTCCATTGTACATATAAAAATCGGTATTTTCATAAAGCCAATCTTGTCTCCAATGTTTTATAATCATTGGTTTTGCAGGATTACCAACTTGTAAAAGATGCTGAATAGATATTTTGTTGTTATCATCTGTAACTAAACCAGCCCACTCTAAACCTTTATCAACTTTTGTTTCAGAAGGTTTATATGTAGAGTCTTTGCTGTAATTAAAAGTTTCTGCAAAGTTAAAAGTAACTTCAAAACAGCCACACATTTCTTTAATAGCATTTTGATCTTTCGTTTTTTTGCTTTGAGCATTGATGGAGATTGCTAAAAACAATAACAAACTTCCAAGTACTAGTTTTTTCATTTTATAAATTATTTTGATGATTATTAATTTTTGCCAAAAATAGTAATTTTATTTAGATTGAATTAAAATAAGTATATATATTTGTCGAAAATTATTAAGAATGTTTCTAAATAGAAGATTATTTGTCTTTTTCATATTTGTAAGTACTGTTGCTTTCAGTCAAGAGGAAAAAATAGACTCTACAAAAATTACCACATTAGATGAAGTGGTAATTACAGGACAATACAATCCTAGATCTATAAAAAAATCTGTTCATAATGTAATTGTTATTAAAAGAGAGCAAATCGAAAATCAGGCAGCAAATAATTTAGCAGACTTGTTAAATTTTAATTTGAACCTAACAATTATACCAAGTTCTCAAACAGGAAAATCTACCATTTCATTTTTTGGCTTAGATGCTCAATACTTTAATATTTTAGTAGATAATATTCCTTTAGTAAGTGATAGTGGATTAGGAAATAACATCGATTTAACCCAGATTAATTTAGATGATATAGAACGTATAGAAATTGTAGAAGGAGCAATGGGAGTAGAGTATGGAGCCAATGCAGTATCTGGAGTAATTAATATTATTACGAAAAAAAACATCAAAGAAAATTGGAATATTAAAGCTTCTTTACAAGAAGAAACTGTAAGTAATGAGTATGCTTGGTTTAATAAGGGTAGGCATATACAAGCTTTAAATGTTGCGAATAAGATTTCTGAAAACTGGTTTGCAAGAGTAGGTGTAAATCGAAATCAGTTTGCGGGTTTTTATAATGGTAAACAAGGGGAAAATTATTATAAAAATGATGGTTTAAGAGGTTATGATTGGTTGCCAAAAGAGCAGTTAAATACAAACGCTTTTGTGCAATTTAAAAAAGAGCAGTTTCAACTTTTTTATAAATTTGAATATTTTAACGAATCCATTAATTATTATGATGCTACTGTAAGAGCTAATATCGATGTAAATGCTCAAACTAGTAATCCATCTGCTACAGATAAAATATTTACGACTCATCGTTTTGTAAATAATCTAAATCTTATTGGCAAGTTAAATTCAGGAGCAAATTATGATGTTTCTCTTTCTTATCAAGAGCAAAAAAGGCATTTAAATGAGTTTAATCACTTTATTTTAAGTAAAGAAAGAAGCAATGAAACTGATGAAATTTATCAATCTAGTAAAGTTTTTTATTCTAAAGGAAATATAAACAATCTTGTAAAAAGTAACACGTTTAATTTTCAATTAGGGTACGAAACTCGTTTTATAACTGGTTTTGATACAGAAGCTTCTGGAGATGTTACGCAAGAAGATAAAGAACAATCACAAAATAATTTTGCAGTTTTTGGTTCATCAGAATATAAGTTTTCAGAAAAATTTACTATAAGACCAGGAATAAGATACGAGTACAATTCTTTGTTTAAATCTAAAATATTGGCCTCTTTAAGTGCTCGTTATTTAATGAAGCATGGTTTTGAATTGCGTGGAAATATTGGTACATCATACAGAACACCAAATTTTGAGGAGTTGTATTATTATTTTGTAGATTCTAATCATGATGTGAGAGGAAACGAAAACTTGAATCCAGAAAATGGTTTTACAGCATTCATCAATTTAAAAAAATATAGTTATATAAATGAAATTTCTTTACTCAATAGCTTAAAGTTAAGTTATGTAGATGTTTCTGAAAAAATAGATTTAGCAATTGTAAAAACAATTCCTTTACAATATCAATATATAAATATTGATGCTTATAAATTATGGGGAATTACGTCAAATAATAGCTTAAAAAAGAAAAATTGGACTTTTAATTTAGGAGCTACATTGCAAGGAATTTCTAGAGTTGCAGGAAATGAACTACAAGCAGAAGACGATTTTTTATACTCTTTTCAATTAAATACAAGTGCAACATACAATATACTTAAATGGCAAACTGCTGCTACTGTTTTGTTAAAACATAATGGTAAACAACAAAATTATGTTTCTTCAGGAGTTGATGCAGATGGAAATTCCATTTTTACTAAATCTACCACAAGTGCCTATAATTGGTTAGATGTTTCTCTAAAAAAATCATTTTTTAAAAATAAAATTCAAGCCACTTTAGGTGCTAGAAATTTATTTGATGTTACAAATGTTAATGTTAGTGGAACAAATTCAGAAGGCATACATGCTGCCAATAACAGTGCTCTGTTATTGGGTTATGGCAAATCTTATTACTTAAAACTATTATATAACCTTAATTTTTAAATTACTTAATTATGACAAACAAATTTTTAACTTTTATTTTATGTTTAGCAGTATTTTCTTTCACAAGTTGTGACAGTGATAGTGCACCAACAGATCCTATTGTAATTATTATTGATGGAGCATCAGTATCACCAGAAGTAGGTGGACCAAATGAACCCAACCAAGTGTATGTAGATTTAAGCACAAATACATCAACAACAGTGAAAAGAGATTCTTGGGATTTAGGATTTTATTCTGGTACCAATTCTAGAGTAGTTATAAATGGCTCTATTCATATGGCTGTAGGTAAATTAGAAGCAACTGATATAGATGCAGTTACTTCTACCTCTACAGAAGTACAAGATTTACAACCCAAAGTAGCTGTTGGTACTTTTGATGCTGCAAATACTGTATATGTAGATGCACCATCTGGAACGATAACAGAAACAGCTATTGCAGAAATTTCAAATACTGATGCAAACAATAATGTGTATCTGTTAAATTTAGGATTTGAAGTTGGTTCTGAGACTCCTGCAACAGGAAGTGTATCTATTTCTGGTGAAGCTAGAGGCTGGAAAAAAATACGAATTCTTAAAAATGGTGTTAATTATGTGTTGCAATATGCAGATTTAGATGCTACAACACATAGCGAAATTACGATTTCAAAAAATGCAGCATATAATTTTTCATTTTTTAGTTTTGATACAGAAGGTGAAGTATTTGTTGAACCAGAAAAATCTAATTGGGATTTAAATTTTACAGTTTTTACAAATGAAATTCCTGGATATGGTTCTTATGGATATTCAGATTATGTAACAAATAATACCAAAGCCTCTGCACAAGTTTATATGATTGATACTGATGTAGAAAATAGTAATTATGATACTTTTACTAAAGAAGATGTTGTTTCTGCTAATTTTACAAACGATCAAAGAAGTATTGGTAGTAGTTGGAGAAATGGTGGTGGACCAGGTACTTTACCATCTTTAAAAGAAAATGTGTTTTATGTTGTAAATGATACAGATGGAAACTTATACAAGCTTAAATTTTTAGCATTTACAAATGCTGATGGTGAACGTGGTCATCCAGAATTTGTTTACAGTTTATTAGAATAATAGAATTTTTTTAACCTTTAATTTTAGATTAACTTTAATAAGGGAGATACATATTATGAGTACGTAAGTATTTGTTTATTTTTTGAATTTTTGTTGATAAAAGCCATTTAGATAAATTCTAGATGGCTTTTTAATTAATATATATATCTAATTCTAATAACGGATTGTAAAAAATATAAACGTAAACTGTTTAAGAATGCTTTATCTATTTCATTTTACAGGCTTCTTGATATAAGAAAATATGCTATTGCCATTTTGTAAATATGTAACATAAAACAAATTTAATTTTTTTTTTGAATTTAATATTTATCAATTATAACAACTTAAAATCTCATTATATTATTTATAACATAAAAAAATTACGAGTATCATAAAAGTAAATTTTAAAGCACATATTAATAGTAAATGCGTTCATCTACAACTAATTATTTCCCTATTTTAGGGCAATTAGTGTTAATTAATAAATAATTATAGATGAAAAATAAGAATTTGAAAAAGGAGAATCGAATTAAATTATTGTCTTTTGATATAGATAATACATTAATTGATTTCCACACTTACAAAAGTAATTTTACAAAAACTTGGGTTAAATACGCTGAAGATTTAGACATTATAATTACCTACAACACAGGCAGATTAATTGATGATGTTTTGAATTTAATCAATAAAGGGGTATTGCCAAAACCAGATTATATAATTTCTGGAGTTGGTACACATATTTATAATTTTGAGGAAGGAAAGGTCGTAAAAGAATTTAATGATGTTTTAGATGATGGCTGGAATTTAAAAGCAGTAGAAAATATCATTAATAAAATAAATCACCCAATAAGTCAGCAGCCCAGTAAATTTCAACACTCTTATAAAAGAAGTTACTTTTTTCATGATGCTACAGATGAATTAGTAGAAAGCGTTGCACAAGATTTTTCCAATGCAAATATGGATGTGAACGTGATTTATTCTGGTGATAAATTTTTAGACGTTTTACCAAAATGGGCGAATAAAGGTAATGCTTTACAATGGCTGTTAAAAAGATTAACTTTAGAAACAAATCAGGTTTTAGTAGCTGGAGATAGTGGAAATGATTCTGCAATGTTCGATTTAAAAGATGTCTCTGGAATTGTCGTTGCAAATGCGCACGAAGAATTGTATAAATATACAAAACATAAAAAAGTTTATCATACAGAAAAAGCAAAAGGAGATGGTATTATAGAAGGCTTAATTTTTTATGGAATCTTACCAAAAGAAGCCTCAGAAATTTCTAATATCGATCATACAGAAGATTTTTTCATCAAAAAAGAATTAGATAACATTGCTGATGAAGATGACAGTGAAAAAATAGAATTAATTCAAGAAGGCTATAAAAAAGCAATTGAAGCTTTGCGTAAAAATATTACACCTTTAGGTTTTTCTGCTTGTTCTATACCAGATAATATTCCTAATGGAACAGATGAAAACTACCATTCAGTTTGGGCTAGAGATGGCGCAATTACAGTAATTGGTTCTCTTTCTTTAATAGATGATGATGAAATTCATAAATGTCAACGTCAAACATTAGAAACGTTGTTAGGTCATATTTCTAGAAATGGCCAAATCCCATCAAATGTTCGTTTAAAAGATAATGAACCAGATTATTCTGGTGTTGGAGGTATCTGTTCAATTGATAGTGGAATTTGGGTGGTTATTGCATTTTACGAATACGTAAATGTTACTAAAGACATAGAATTTGCAAGAAAATATATTGGCGATATCAAAGAAACAATGCGTTGGTTGGGAGCTCATGATAGTAATAATGACGCACTTTTAGAAATTCCTGAAGCTGGAGATTGGACAGACCTTTTTGGTAGAAGTTATAATATTTTATATGATGAAATACTTTGGTACAGATCTAATGTTTGTTTTGGTAGATTGTTAGAAATGTTAGGAAACCATGAAGAAGCTGGTGAATATATACGTTGGTCTCAAGTGATAAAAAAAGAAATTGTTCAGAATTTTTGGCCTTCTACGCAACAACAATTATTTTCATCTGTATCTTTTGCTGAAAAGCAATTTACCTTGGGAGATACCTCTTATTTAATTGCACAAACCACACCTTTCGATTTTTCTTGGAGATGTGATACTTTAGGAAATGTGTTAGCTTTTTTACATGGAACAATAGATTCTGAAAAAGCGCATCAAACTTTTAAATTTATGTTAGGTGTTGGTGTAAATGATCCTTTTCCTATTGCAAATGTATATCCTGTTGTAAGTCCTGGAGATCCAGATTGGAGACCTTATTATACCGTTAATTTATTGAATTTACCCAACCATTATCATAATGGAGGTATTTGGCCTTTTGTTGGTGGTTTTTGGGTAAAATATGTAAATAAATTAGGTTTTAGAGATATTGCTATTGCAGAATTGCACAAGCTTGCACTCATCAATAAGGAAGGAATAAATAACGAATGGGAATTTACAGAATGGGCACATGGAGTTACAGGAAAACCAATGGGTAAAGCTTATCAAGCTTGGTCTGCAGCTCAATACATAGCAGCCTGTCACGATTTAAAATTAACAAATATGAATACTAAAAAATAAAAACTATGAAATCAATTTTAATGATCTCTTTACATGGTTATGTTGGAGCAAATCCAGAATTAGGAAAACCAGATACTGGAGGACAAGTTGTTTATGTTTTAGAATTAGCAGAACGATTCAGCAGACTTGGAAAAAGAGTAGATTTAGTGACTCGTCAATTTGAAGATCAACCAGAATATGATGATGTAAATGAAAATTATAGTGTTTGGAGAATTCCATTTGGTGGTAAAAAATTTATCAGAAAAGAGGATATGCACGATCATTTAAAAAAGTTTGTTACAAACACGTTAGCAGCCATAAAAAAAGAGAATAAGAAATATGATGTTGTGTATTCTCATTATTGGGACGCAGGTTGGGCTGGTCAAAAAATATCAGAAGAATTAGGTATTTGTCATGTTCATACACCACATTCTTTAGGTTGGTGGAAACAACATTCTATGGGAAGTGATATGGATGAAAAGGAAATGGAAAAAACCTACAGATTTAAAGAACGTATTAGAAAAGAATATTTTGTGTACCAAATGTGTAATTATGTAATTGCTACAACTTTGCCACAGGTAGATTTATTGGTGCAACAATATGATGTTTTAACAAAAAACTGTAGCATGATTCCTCCAGGAATAGATGAAAATAAATTTTTTCCAGTACCATCTAAAGAGAATGATAAAATTCGCCAGAAATACGATATAAGTCCTACTGATGTATTGGCTTTAGGAAGAATGGCACATAATAAAGGATATGATCTTTTAATAAATTCTTTACCAACTTTATTCGAATTATGCCCTGAAGCAGGTTTAGTAGCTGCAATTGGTGGCGATTCTAAACAAGATAAAGAAGGAATTGAAAAGCTGAAACAAGTAGCGTCAGAAATTGGTGTAATGGATAAAATAAAATGGAAAAGTTACATTGCAGATGAAGATTTAGCAAACGTATATAGATCTGCAAGTATTTTTGCAATGCCATCTAGATATGAACCTTTTGGAATGGTAGCTATTGAGGCAATGGCTTGTGGAACACCAAGTGTAATAACTGTTCATGGTGGTTTGTGCGATTTGATTGATTTTGGAAATCAAGCTTTATTTGCAGATCCTCACAGACCAAAAGAATTTGGAGCAATGATGGCTATGCCACTTTTATACCCAAATTTAAGAAACGAAATGTCTGTTGAAGGTGCACGATTTGCGCGTAGAAATTTTGGTTGGACAGGAATTGCAAAACGTATGTTAGCCATTTTTGCGAGTTCTATAAATCAGAGAACATCAGAAACTAATATCTACTAAAAATCGATCTATAATATGTCTAAAATTGTTTGTTTTGGAGAAGTTCTTTGGGATGTTTTTTCAAATCATAAAAAGATTGGAGGTGCACCTTTAAATGTTGCAACACGTTTGCAATCTTTTAAAAATGATGTTACTATGATTAGTGCTATTGGTAATGATCGTTTAGGAAAACTTATTTTAGAATATTTAAAAGAACACAACATAAATTCATCACAAATTCAAGTTTTAGATGATTTTGAAACTGGAGAAGTTGCAGTAACTTTAAATGATAAAGGAGCTGCGAGTTACAAAATTGCGCATCCAAAAGCTTGGGATAAAATTCAGTTTACAGAAAAAGCATCAGCAGTTGTACAAAATGCTGATGCTTTTGTTTTTGGAAGTTTAATTACTCGAGATGAAGTTTCAAAAAACACCTTGTATAAGTTTTTAGCACTCCCAAATTATAAAGTTTTTGATGTGAATTTACGCAAACCTTTTTATGAGAAAAATATTTTGATTGAGTTGATGCAAAAAGCAAATTTCATTAAATTTAATGATGAAGAAATCTATGAGATTGCTGCTTTTTTAAATTCTCCCTATAAAAATTTAGAGCAGAATATTCATTTTTTATCAAAAGAAACAAATACAAACCAAATTTGTGTAACCAAAGGCGAACATGGTGCAGTTTTATTATATGATAATAAGATGTTTTATAATAGTGGTTATCAAATAAAAGTAGCAGATACAGTTGGTTCTGGAGATTCTTTTTTAGCAACGTTAATTAGCAATTTGTTGCAAAAAGAAAATCCACAAAAAGCAATTGATACAGCTTGTGCAGTTGGTGCTTTAGTGGCTCAAAAAAAAAGTGCAAATCCTTTTATTTCTGCCAAAGAGATTGCTGATTTTATGAAAAATTAGTTTTTTATGAAAAGCTAATAATAAGATTTTTTTTAGATCTCAAAGATTTTTTAATTTTAAAAAAAAAGAGAAATAAATTGAGAAAATAAAACTTAAATATTTCATTTATCTCAAAATTTTGTTTGGAAAAACAACTACACTTTCATGTCCATTTTCACCAACAGCAGCAACTCCAAAAAAGAAATTGTCAATTACAATTCCTTCTAAAGTAAATTCTGTAGCTTCAACATATCTACTATGGTCCCAAGTTGGCGATGTTGTATCTCTCCAGTAAATTTTATATCCTTTTGCACCCTCAACTTTGCTCCATTTTAATTTAGCATTAGCTTCTACAATTCCACCAATTTCCACCACTTCTGGAGCTTTTGGAGCCCAAGCTAAACTTGCTAAATTTATGGCATTTACAGCAGTTAATTTTTTGGCATAAGGAAAATTTACATGTTCAAAAGTATCACCATAATTAATTCCGTTTTCGGTTCTAATATCTTGATGTTGTTGTGTATAATTTTCATGTGCTTCCATAATTCTTATTCCAGCAAAACCTAAATCGTTAAAAGGTCTGTGATGTCCTCCTCTTCCAAATCTGTCCAATCTATAAATCATCATTGGGTTCATTTCTGGCATGTAAGTTTTGGTAGTTTTATGAATATATCTTGCCAATTGTCTAGAAATACCATCAACTTCACCACCATAAAAACGTCTCGCATTTCTTTGGTTTTCAGTTTCGTTTGCAGGTACAGGTTCAGAGAAAATTCTAAAAGCTCTATTATCAATTACGCCATCAACTCCAGTAATATTTCCAATCATATCGTTGTTTAAAATTCCGATAATTTCCCAACCTTTATCTTTTGCATATTTTGCCAAACCTGCACCACCAAAAAGCCCTTGTTCTTCTCCAGATAAACCAACATAAATAATGCTGCTTTCAAATTGGTATTTTGATAAAACTCTAGCAGCTTCTATAGTTCCAGCCATTCCTGATGCATTATCATTTGCACCTGGAGCATCTGTCGTAAAATCCATAGTATCACTTGCTCGTGAATCTATATCACCACTCATAATAATATATTTATTTGGGTATTTTGTACCTTTTTGAATGGCAACAACGTTCACAACATAGGCATCATGAGGCACTCTTCTGTTGCCTTCTTTTGTTACTAAATCCTTTTGATAAAATACATTTAAACAGTTTTCGCAATCTGATGATATTTTATTAAATTCAGATTTGATCCATCTTCTTGCAGCTCCAATTCCACGAGTTTGTGAAATTGTATCGGAAAAGGTGTTTCTTGTACCAAATTCTGTTAAGGTTTTTACATAATTTTTTATGTTATCAGCAGAAACAGCCTCAATAATATCGTAAATTTTTTGATCTGTTTGTGCAAATGTAACAGATGAAACTAATAAAAATAAGAGTGTAAATTTTTTCATCATAAATTATTTAGAAGGCTAATTTACAAAAGAAAAAAGAGAATAGATTTTAGAAATCCATTCTCTTTTAAAAATTAACAAGTTTTTAAATTATTTTTATTCTTTATCTAAACTTTTAGTTAGATGAAACCCTGCAAATAAACATAAACCTGCTGTGAAAAATACGGTTGCTGGATAAACAGGTTGACCTAAATTTGTATAAGTATCCAAAATAAGTCCTATAAAAATTCCTAAACCAATACCCATTAATAAAAGTGAAATATTTAAAATGAGCACTTTCCAAATTGGTGCTGTTTTTTGATTTTTGGTTGATATAAAAATACTTGCATCTGCACCTTTTTCTATCAATGCTAAACGTTCTTTGTTTCTGGTTGAAAAATATAAGTAAAAGATACCAAAAAGACTTCCAAAAATTACTGCTAAAATTGCTACTTCCATAATGATTAATTTTATTGTGTTTGTAGCTTTGACGATTCATTTTTAGTTAAGGTTACAACTAAAGCTATTTTTTTAAAAATAAAATAACTAAAACAATTGCACTAATTTTACAAATGTTCACTTTATGACTTCTGTAATAAATTTTAGAAAAAAAAAGTGATTAAAAACTGTAACCTATTTATATGAATAACAGTCAAACATAAAATGACTAGCAAAACCGACCAAATTTATATTACAAAAGTTATTAATGGAGATACAAATGCGTTTGCATCTCTTGTTAATACCTATAAAAATATGGTGTTTAGTTTGGTATTTAAAATGACTAAGAATAGGGAAGAAGCAGAGGAAATTAGTCAAGATACATTTATAAAAGCGTATAAAAATTTAAGCAAGTTTAAAGGTGATTCTAAATTTTCTACTTGGTTGTATAGAATTGCATATCACACAAGTTTGGACAATCTTAAAAAGAATAAAAATAATAACAATTCGTTTGAAATTAACGAAATTACTTTTAATCAAATTAAAGCTACAGAACATATTTTAGAGGGAATTGAAAGAAAAGAACGTGCAAAAATGATGGAAATTTGTTTGCATAAATTACCAGATGAAGAACGTACTATTATTTGGATGTTTTATTATGATGAACTATCTTTAAAAGAAATTACGGAAATAACCTCTATGTCTGAATCGAATTTAAAAGTGAAGTTACACAGAGCCAGAAAGAAATTATTGACCATTGTAAAAGAAAATGTAGTACCAGAAATGATAGAAAATTATGGGAGAAAATAAACATATCAAAGAGTTAGATGCTTTTGCAAAAAAGTATGTAAAAGAGATTTCTACAGAGCAACCATCTTTAGATTTTACAGCTTCTTTAATGAAGAAAATTACGCTTGAAAAGAATTTAGAAGTTTTTAAAGCAAAATCGCTAATTTCTAAAAAAGGTTGGATGTTAATTGCTGCATCAATTTTTGCATTAATTTTTATTTCATTTTTTACAACAACAGAAAGCGCTTTTAATTTGCCAAAAATAGAGTTTAATTTTCTTGATAAATTACAATTTACAAATCTATTCGACACATTATCAGTTTCTAATATTACTTTATACGCAGTTTTATTTTTTGGATTGTTATTTTTCGCTCAAATTGTATTCTTAAAGAAACATTTTGATAAAAGAGTTTATTAAAACTAGAAAGAGTTATTTTATAAAACGAATTTGAGTTTCAATAATATGGAAAATACTAAAAAAGATAACCTCTTTTTTTCCTAAAATTAAAAATGAGATATTAAATTTTGAACCACAACTTCTAGTTGTGGTTTTTTGATTACTTTTAGATCAATTTAATTTATGAATTTCTTAGCACATTTATATCTCTCACAAAACGACACCAATATTATGATTGGCAATTTTATTGCAGACCATATTCGTGGGAATAATTACGAAGGTTTTTCAAAAGAAATTCAGCAAGGAATTTTTTTACACAGAGAAATAGACACTTTTACAGACGCTCATAAAATTGTAAGAAAAAGTAAACGACGTTTGCATAAACGTTACAGACATTATGATGGAGTTATCATCGATATTTTTTACGATTATTTTTTAGCCAAAAATTGGGCAACCTATTCTTCAATTCCTTTAGAGGTTTATACAAAATCTGTATATACTTTGTTTGATTCAATTTCATCAGAATTACCAAAAAAATCGCAACAATTTATAAAGTATATGATCGACTATAATATTTTGTTCAATTATCAATATAAAGAAGGAATTGCAAAAGTTTTAAATGGAATGAATGCTCGAACAAAAGGCAAATCGCAAATGAATTTAGCCATCGAAGATTTATCACTTTTAGAAACTGAATTAGAAGAAGATTTTACAATTTTCTTTCAAGATTTGGTCACTTTTACAAAGCAGAAATTTAAAGAATTAACTGATATTGAGAATTCGTTAAGTAACTCTTAATTTTAATTACTGAAGATTACATCAGCATAAAAAAAACTAATTATAAAATATGAAAGTATATAAAATCCTTTTTCTAATCACTTTTTTATCAATTTTAAATGGTTGTAAAAAAGAAAAAACAGTTGGTTTAATTACAGAAAAAGCAATGGTAGTTTCTGCAAGAGAAGAAGCTTCTAAAATTGGTGCTGCTATTTTGCAAAAGGGAGGAAATGCTTATGATGCAATGGTTGCAACGCATTTTGCATTGGCTGTTGTATATCCTGTTGCTGGGAATATTGCAGGTGGAGGTTTTATGGTGTACAGAAATAACGATGGCACAAAAGGCGCGTTAGATTTTAGAGAAAAAGCCCCAATTACAGCTCATAAAAACATGTATTTAGATTCGCTTGGCAATGTAATTGAAAACAAAAGTGTGTTAGGTGCTTTTGCAGTTGGCATTCCTGGTTCTGTTGCTGGTGTTTTTGAAGTGCATAAAAAGTTCGGAACTATACCAATCAAAGAGTTGATTCAGCCAGCAATTGATTTGGCTAGAAAAGGAATTGTTGTGACCGAAAATCAAGCTGATGATTTAAATAATGCCACAGAAAGATTTAAAAAAGTTAATAATTACAAAACCGTTTTTGAGAATACTTGGAAAGCAGGAGATGTTTTAAAACAAGAGGAACTAGCACAAACTTTAGAGCGAATTCGTGATTTTGGAAAAGACGGATTTTACAAAGGCGAAACAGCAGATTTACTAGTGAATTATGTTGCAGAATTAGGTGGAATTATTACGCACGAAGATTTAGAAAAATACGAAGCAATTTGGCGAAAACCAATCGAATTTTCTTACAAAGATTACAACATTACTTCTATGACTTTACCTGCTAGTGGTGGAATTTGTTTGGCACAAATTTTAAAATCGGTAGAACCTTTTGATTTATCTGATATTGAACATAATTCAACAAAATATATTCAATTGTTAACAGAAGCATCTAGAAGAAGTTATGCAGATAGAGCACATTATTTGGGTGATATTGATTTTGTAAACGTGCCAATTGATAGTTTAACGGACGAAAATTATATCAACAATAGAATGAAATCTTTTTCTTGGGATAAAGCAACACCTTCCTCTGAAGTTTCTCAAGGAAAAATTCTGGGGTATGAAAGTGATGAAACCACACATTATTCCATTGTAGATCAATTTGGAAATGCAGTTTCTGTAACTACTACTTTAAATACAGGTTATGGATCTAAAGTGGTTGTAAAAGGCGCAGGTTTTATTCTGAATAATGAAATGGATGATTTTTCTAGCAAACCAGGTGTGCCAAATGTTTATGGTTTAGTAGGTTCTGAGGCAAATGCAATTGCATCAGAAAAAAGAATGTTAAGTTCTATGACACCAACAATTGTAGAGAAAGATGGTAAATTAAAAATGGTGGTAGGAACTCCTGGAGGCTCTACAATTATAACATCGGTTTTGCAAAATATTTTAAATGTGGTAGAATTTGATATGGGAATGCAAGAATCTGTGAATCAGCCAAGGTTTCATCATCAATGGCTGCCAGATGTTATTAGAATGGAACCTAATGGTTTTGATGCCATTTCTAAAAATAAGTTGGAATCTTTAGGGTATGAAATTTTAGAAAGAAACTCTTTAATTATAGGTAGAGTAGATGCTATTCTTGTTTTGCCAAATGGAAAATTAGAGGCTGGTGCAGATAAAAGAGGAGATGATGCAGCAGTTGGTTTTTAATCTTTTTTGTTGATGCAATTTATCGACTAAAAACTTATTTACTATACTTTTTATTTCTGATATAATTAAAAATAAACCCGAAAGCAAACAATAAAATTAACGGAAATACCACATTTAAAAATTGCCAAAAAGTACGTTCTCTAAACGCTTTTTGTTTGTCTAAAATATTAATTTTTAAAGTTTTATTTCTTAATTTCATTAAACCAGTATCATCTAACAAATAATCAACAGCATTTAGAAGAAAATCTTTGTTACCAAACTGTTCGTTAGTCCATTTGTCACTAGCTAAATCTGTTGGTTGTCCTTTTAAAATTTGATTTTTTCCAATATCACCATCAGCAATAACAATCATTTTATTATGGGTTGCATTTTCCTTAAAAATAGTAGTTTCAAAAGGTTTTATACGGTTTTTAAATCCTGAATTAAAATCACCTTCTAATAAGACAGCAAATAATTGATTTCCTGCAACAAAATCTTTTTCTTCAGGTTCTTCAGCAATAGATTGTAGCTCAATAATGGTTGGTGTTCCTACTTTTTTAGATAATGGAGAACTGATTAATAAAGGTGTTTTTTTGATGTTGTTTTTAAGTGTATCGATCTGATTTGCAAACTGTAATCTTACAGGAGCAACATTTTTTGTAATTGAATGATTTGGATTCCCAGAAACTAAAGGATGATAAAACCAATCTAAATTTTTAAACTGAGTTTGATTGCCAATTGTGCCAGTTGCCAATGCAATTTTTGCTGCGTATAAATCTTTAATTAAAGTGGTGTTGATTCTAATTCCGTAAGAAAATAATAAATCTGTTAAGTTTAAATCTCTTGGATAAGCCAACATTTTTCCAGAGTTTAATAAACTGTCTTGATCTGCTTGTACATTGTCTAACATCCACAAAGTTTTACCTCCATTTGTTATAAATTGGTCAAGTGTAAATTTTTCTTCGGATGTAAATTTTTCAGTGGGTTTTGCAATAATTGCCAAATCGAAATTGGTAATATCTTGTAAAGTTTGCCTCGGATTTGTAGCCACAGAATCTAACGTAAATTTTGCTAATTTGTGTTTTTTGGCAACTTCACTTAAAAAACTATATTGATAAATATCTTGTAATTCGCCATTTCCTGTAATAATGGCAACAGATTTTTGTTCATCTTGAGTGATAGAATTAATTCCGTTGCTAAAACTATATTCTAAATTTTCAATCGCTTTTTGCAACTGTTCTTCTTGGCTTGCAACAATTGCATTTGGTAATAATGAAACAATGGTTGATTTTTCTTCAAAAACAATCTCTGCCCAAGGAAAAATAATAGCTTCAGATAATTTACCATTTTCTTCCACTGTTAATTGGCTTGGCATCATGCCTCTTTTA
>TARA_R110002072_G_scaffold192129_1_pt1 | contig 37016 bp, 33 predicted proteins | sample TARA_R110002072 | Tara Oceans TARA_R110002072 (sample SAMEA4397118) | marine metagenome | biome: Polar Biome; feature: [SRF] surface water layer (ENVO:00010504); material: water (ENVO:00002006), including particulate matter (ENVO:01000060) such as... | depth 5 m
TCGCCACTTGGACCCCGTAACGGCGGAGCATGACCATCGCACCAGGCGGCATCCCCGGTTCTGGCGCGATCTGGACCTGGACGCCTGGAAACAGGGTGAAGGCGCCGAGTGGCTGAAACGGCAGGCGGAGTATCCCTGGGAGAAACGCACCTGCAAGCTGACACCGCAGATTGGCAAGATTTCGATGGATGCCTACAGGGCAAAGAGGGCCAATGCAGGAGACCTGGGGGAATTAGTGGAAACGTCAGGATAGAAGACCAGCCGTTTATTATCCAAAGATGCTCAGTCGTTTTAAGCCGGGCCAAAAAGTAGCGGAAAAGCGGGGGTACAGAGCCAGCTCTTATGCTGGGGCTTCCGGAACTGGAGTATACCCACGGTACTCTGGATACTTGCGGCGGCCCGGTTGATGAATTTAACTTGACCGGAGCAAGGCCACTCAAGCGAGTTGCCGCCTGGGTGCCGGTGCCCTAATGAATAGCGAAAGAGGTCGCCGTGTGAGTGAGAATGGACGCACAAATAGTCAAGAGAAAGTCGGTTTTCGAGTTGATCGGGTTGCGAACTTGCCCGAGCCTTCAGAAAAGCGCGAACGAATTGGTGAGGACCTTCAACCTGTGGGTGACTACGCCGGTATCGAGCCCTACTATCGGGTGTGTGAAGACGCAGGCGCCGTCCAGCGCCACGACCGGGACGACCCGGATGGTTTTGCATCGGGAGAGTGGTGGTGGGATCAGCGGCAGATTCGCTTCCTGAACGGCAAGGCGTTTGTTTATAGGGCTTTCGGCTTTGCTGCTGCTTATTCCTTATGTCTGGGGCACCGCCTTAATTGGCGGCGGTGGTGTTGTCATTGTTTACTACTTGGCTCTTGTTACAGTAGATACAGCACATCTCCTGCAGTTTTTGGTGATTCTATTTGCGGTTCTCGTTTGGATGCCCTCTTCCTTGTATCTCCTTATAAAAACCATGCCATGGGTCATCGGCGGTTTCGCGCTACTCCTGAGGCCATTCGACAAGCTGCTGGGCAAACTCCTGAACCGCAATCTGGAGTCGGGAGAAAGCGCCTTCAACCGTGAAACGGGTGAGGTAAGCTTCGCCCTACCGGGGGGCAAGAAGCTGACCGCGCCCTTTGAGGAGTTTGACGCCTATGTGGAGCGGGTCATCCAGCATGGCGGTATTTTCTACCGGCTGATGTTTGTTCACCGCTACACCGCCAAGCAGTTCACCCAAACCTCCTTCAGCCGTATCGAGCCCTCGAAGGAGGAAGTACTGGCCCTGTGGGACATGCTCCAACGGTATATGGACGTATCCCAGCCGTTGCCGGATATGCCGAGGCTCGAACCCTTCCGTCAAATGGATCCCGTAACGGCGGAACACGACCAGAAAACCGGGCGTAACCCCCGTTTCTGGCGCGATATGAATTTAGAAGCCTGGCAACAGGGTGAAGGCGCTGAATGGCTCAAACGTCAGACGGACTACACCTGGGATAAACGCACCTGCTGGCTGACACCACAGTTGGGAAATGTCTCCATCCAGGCGTACCGGGAATTGCGCCCGCAAGATGCTTACCCTATTTGACTGCCAGTCGCCACAGTGTGCTGCCGGACAAACAGCTCCAGGTTTTGAAGCCGTTCGGCAATGAGCCAGTGCCCTACTGGACAGTAAAAGAGGTTGCCGTGTGAGTGAGAATGGCCAATCCCATCGCCAGGAGAAAACCGGTTTCCGGGCGGACCAGATTCCCGGAAGTGCCGGAACTACCAAAGAAACGCGATGGTCCTGACACTCGCCTCATGGACATTGAAGAATGTTTACGCTGCTGAGCAGAGAAAGCAGGAGGAAGAGCGGCAGGCCCGGGTGAGAGCCAGGTTTCCGGACTTGCGGCTACCTTTCAGCCGTATATCATGGTGATGACAGAGTTGTCGCCAGAGCCGGACGCCAGGATGTTGGGTAGCAATAGCAATTCCGGGTGCTTCTTTCATATCCGAAATCAGAATCGGATCAGACCTCCGGATCATCGTCCTGGTGTGTCTCCAACCAGTGCCCCAACTTGCTCTGTTTGGTATCGAGATAGTGTTCATTGTGGGGGTTACGGCCCACATGCAGAGGTACCCTTTCCGCGATGTCGATGCCGTAGGACGACAGCGCCTTTACCTTGCGGGGATTGTTGGTCATCAGCCGCAGGCTCTTGATACCGAGGTGTTCCAGCATGTCCTTGCACATGCTGTAATCGCGAAGATCCGCAGCAAAGCCCAGACGTTCATTGGCTTCGACCGTGTCGGCGCCCTGGTCCTGCAGGTGGTAAGCCCGGATCTTGTTCAAGAGCCCGATCCCCCGGCCCTCCTGGCGCAGATACATCAGGATACCGCGACCTTCCCGGGCGATGTTCCGCAGCGCCTCTTCCAACTGGTAGCCACAGTCACACCGCATACTGTAGAGGGCATCACCGGTAAGACACTCGGAGTGAGTGCGGGCAAGCATGGGTTCGTCGCTGTCCAGTTCGCCCAGTGTCAGGGCAACATGCTCCTTTCCGGTATCCGGTTCTTCAAAGCCATGCATATCGAACACCCCGAACGGGGTCGGCAACCGGCAGGTCTGGATGTAACGAACAGCCACAGTGGTTCCTCGTGGTTCAGTCATTGGAGGCCGCGCATTCTATCACGGGCCTGCCTGCTTGGCGTAGTCCCGACACTGTCGCTGCCATGGCATCTGCCCAGCACCGAAACCGAACACCTACGGGCTCAACCACCCGCCAGATCAGGACTTGTCGGCCACCCAGTGACCACTCCGGCCACCCTTCTTCTCCAGCAGGCGGACAGGACCAATTTCCATGCCCCGGTCGACGGCCTTGCACATGTCGTAAAGGGTCAGTGCCGCAACGCTTGCGGCGGTCAGCGCCTCCATCTCGACACCGGTCTGGCCGGACAGCTTGCAGCGGGTAACAACGTGTACCGAAGCACCATCTTCACCAGGCGTCAGCTCTATCTTAACCGAGGTGAGATTGAGGGCGTGACACAGGGGAATCAGGTCGTGAGTTTTCTTCGCAGCCATGATCCCGGCAATGCGGGCCACGGCCAGGACATCGCCCTTGGGGTGCTCACCATCCACAATCATGTTCAGGGTCTCCGGCGCCATTCGAATAGTTGCTTCGGCGCGAGCCTCCCGCTCGGTGGCAGCCTTGTCGGTCACATCCACCATTCGGGCTTCGCCCCTGTCGTCAAGATGTGTCAGTTTACTCACAGAATCTCCCGGAATCGCTTGTGTCAGATAATAAAAAGTGCGGGATTGACAGCATAACAGAGACCGGAATGGCCACCGCTGACAACGATCAGTTTTCCGGCCACCAGAAACCGATACCGGCGATCCCCTGACCACCCTGTTGCCGGGCCTCGGAAAGGTCCGCAAGGCCGAGCCCTCCCAGCCCATAAACGGGAACCGGCGCCCCGGAGACCAGGGTTCCGAAGGCTTCCCAGCCCATGGCCAGCTCTCCTGGATGGCTTCGGGTTGGCTTGACAGGCCCGAGCGTGACATAGTCCGCGCCAATGGCGACGGCATGGTCAATCTCCATTGCATCATGGCAGGAAACACCCAGCCACGCATCCGCCGGAACCGGCCTCTTCACCTGTTTGGCCGCTTCGCGCCATGGCAGATGCAGACCACGGGCCCCGGGCGTGCCATGGAAGACCTCGGGGGCGCCATGCACGATCAGACCGGCACCAGCCGCCTCGCACACCGGCACCGCCGCTGCCGCAAGCTGACGATAATCCGGCCCGGTGATGGCCGGAGCACGGAGCACCACCAGCGCCTGCGAGGCATCAGCCAATCCTGTCCGAAGACCCTCAATGGCTTGATCAGAACCGGCTGCCGCTCCGGTAATCGCCAGTTGCCTGGGCAGCCGCAATGCCCGGATAACAGGCCGGTTGGCCGCCGGGAAATCCTGATCCCGGAGCCGGTCAGGGCTACGCCATCCTACCAGTTGGCCCTCACGACCCTCAGGTTCGCCTTCAGCGGCTCTGGTCGCCCACACATCAAGGAAAACCCGCTTGTCGCCATAATCATGGCGAATACCAATGACCGGCTCCAGAGAGGTCTCAGGCACCCTGAGGCCGGTTTCCTCGGCAATCTCGCGCACCAGTGCTGCCTGAACACGTTCACCCGGCTCCACCTTGCCACCGGGGAACTCAAGCAAGCCCCCCTGGTGCACATGGTCTGGCCGCCGGGCAATGAGTACCTGGCCGTTGCGGATAATAACCGCCACGGCGACATGGACTTCTTTCACCGGAGGTTTCGCGGATGTCATGCTCAGGTACGGTACTCGGCGTTGATCGTGACATAGTCGTGGGAGAAGTCGCAGGTCCAGACGGTTTCGCGCACTTCACCTCGCTTGAGATCAATGGCAATGGTGATCTCTTCCCGGTCCATCACCGCCTGGCCCCGGGCTTCCGAGTAATCCTCTGCCCGACCGCCATTGCGCACCAGACAGACATCCCCGAGGTAGATTTCCAGGGCATTCAGATCCAGTCCTTCAACACCAGCGCGCCCCACCGCCGCCAGAATCCGCCCCCAGTTGGGATCCGAGGCAAACAGCGCGGTTTTCACCAGCGGGGAATGGGCAACGGTATAGGCGACGCCCAGCGCTTCCTGCTGACTGACCGCGCCACTGACATCAATGGTGACAAACTTGGTTGCCCCTTCGCCATCCCGGACAATAGCGTGGGCCAGCTCCAGATAGACTTTTTGCAGGGCTTCCCGGAGCTTTGGCAATGACGCACTGGAGGTCGTGATTTCCGGCCCGGAATATTGGCCGGTGGCCATCAGCATACAGGCGTCGTTGGTGGAGGTGTCGCCATCGATGGTAATGCGATTGAAGGACGCCTCTCCCAGTTCGGAGGCGAGGCTCTGCAGAAGCTCCGGCGCAATTCGGGCATCGGTGGCAATAAAGCCGAGCATGGTTGCCATATTGGGGCGAATCATGCCGGCTCCCTTACTGATTCCGGAGATGGACACAGTGTGGCCATCCAGCTCCACCTGGCAGGATGCGCCCTTGGGTCGGGTGTCGGTCGTCATAATACCGCTGGCGGCTTCGGCCCAGCGGTCTTCCGCTATACTCGCCAGGGCTTCGGGAAGGGCACCGACAATCTTCTGAACCGGCAGCGGCTCACCAATGACCCCCGTGGAAAACGGCAGGATCTCGACCTCACTGACGCCGGCCCGAGCTGCCAGAGCCTGGCAGCAGGCCTTCGCATCCTGCATGCCCCGCTCTCCCGTGCCAGCATTGGCATTACCGGTATTGATCAGCAGATACCGGGGCGACGCCTCTGCCAGGTGCCTGCGGCTCAGCGTGACGGGGGCGGCACAGAACTGATTTTTGGTGAAGATTCCGGCAACCCGGCTTTCCGGGGCCAACGCAAACAAAACCACATCCTTTCGCCCCGGCTTCTTGATACCGGCACTGGCAATGCCAAGCCGGACTCCGGCCACCGGATGAAACTCAGGTAAGGTTCCCGGACCTACCGCCATTCTGTTACTCCTTAATATCTGAACCTGCACGAGGGACCATACGGTCAACTCAAAACGGAAAAACCCGCAGCCTGCCAGTTCTTGCCGGCAGATCGCGGGTTCCGGATTCCCGATCAGTTGACGGAATCAGCTGACCTTGCCATGACACTGCTTGTATTTCTTGCCGGACCCGCAGGGGCAGGGCTCATTTCGACCTATCTTACGCTCCTGACGCACGAAGGTGTCGGGCGTCGACTGACGGGCACCTTCCGTGTCGCCCTCACCCTGGCCCTGGGCGGTAGCACTGGTCTCATCATGGCGCAGGCGGGCGCGGGCGAGTTCCTGCTCCAGCTCCTGTTTGCGACGGCGCTCTACTTCTTCCATTTCTTCCCGGCTCTGAACGCGCACGTGGCAGAGCACGCGAGTCACATCCCGCTTCATGGTATCGAGCATGGCTTCAAACAGGTTGAACGCCTCGCGCTTGTATTCCTGCTTGGGGTTTTTCTGAGCATAGCCCCGCAAATGAATACCTCGGCGCAGGTGGTCCATGTTGGAAAGATGCTCCTTCCACAGGGTATCAAGTACCTGCAGGAAAACCTGCTTCTCGAACTTGCGCATGGCCTCGGGGCCGGCAATCTCTTCCTTGGCTTCATACGCAGCGACGATCTCGTCCAGAATCTTCTGGCGCAAGTTCTCCTCGTACAGCTTACTGTCCTCTTCCAGCCACGTCTGAACCGGCAGATTGATCGCCATCTCCGACTGAAGCTGGGATTCCAGCCCCGCCACATCCCATTGTTCCGGCATGCTCTGGGGCGGGATGTATTCGCTGATCAGCGAGTCGACCACGTCTTCCCGAATGGTCCTGACCATCTCTGAAATGTCGTCGGAGGACATGACTTCGTTGCGCTGGTCGTAGATAACCGTGCGCTGGTCATTTGCGACATCATCGTATTCCAGCAGCGTTTTACGCATGTCGAAGTTGCGCCCTTCCACCTTGCGCTGGGACTTCTCGATGGCGTTGGTGACCATCCGGTGCTCAATGGCCTCACCCTTTTTCATGCCCATGGCCTGCATCAGGCTCTTGACCCGGTCAGGCGCGAAGATACGCATGAGGTTGTCTTCCAGGGACAGGAAGAAGCGGGAAGAACCGGGATCGCCCTGACGACCGGCACGGCCTCGCAGCTGGTTATCAATCCGGCGGGACTCGTGACGCTCGGTGCCGACGATGTGCAGGCCGCCGGCTTCAAGAACCTGGTTGTGACGCTCCGTCCACTCCGCCTTGATCCGGGCAACCTCCTCTTCCGAAGGGTTGTCCATGGCAGCCACCTCATGCTCCCAGTTACCGCCCAGCACGATGTCCGTGCCACGACCCGCCATGTTGGTGGCAATGGTAACGGCGCCCGGACGACCCGCCTGAGCAATGATGTGGGCTTCGGATTCGTGCTGCTTGGCGTTCAGGATCTTGTGCTCGATCCGCGCCTTCCTGAGCAGCATGGAAAGCAGCTCGGACGCTTCGATGGACGCCGTGCCCACCAGAATGGGGCGGCCCTCGGCGGTGACATCCTTGATCTCGTCGATAATCGCGTGGAACTTTTCTTCCTGGGTGAGATACACCAGATCGTTGTAATCAATCCGCTGGATGGGTTTGTTAGGCGGAATGACCACCACATCCAGGCCGTAAATCTGGCGGAATTCGAACGCCTCGGTATCGGCGGTACCGGTCATGCCCGCCAATTTGTCGTAAAGCCGGAAATAATTCTGGAAAGTGGTGGACGCCAGAGTCTGGCTCTCAGCCTGGATCCTGACACCTTCTTTTGCCTCGACCGCCTGATGCAGGCCTTCACTCCAGCGGCGGCCCGGCATGGTGCGGCCGGTATGTTCGTCCACGATAACCACCTGGTCACCCTGGACGATGTAATCCACATCTTTCTGGAACAGGTGGTGGGCACGCAGCGCCGAGTGAACATGATGCAGCAGGCTGAGGTTGGCGGCGGAATAAAGGCTCTCGCCCTCCTTCAGCAGACCGCGACCCAGTAACAACTCTTCGACTTTCTCGTGACCGGATTCGGTAAGCTCAACCTGGCGGGACTTTTCATCAATCGTAAAATCCCCACTAGGCTCGCCCTCCTCGGGAACTTCGCCTTTCTCAAGGCTGGGAATCAGCTCATTGATGGCCTGATACAGTTTCGAGCTGTCTTCCGCCGCACCGGAAATGATCAGAGGTGTCCGGGCCTCATCAATAAGGATTGAGTCCACTTCATCCACGATTGCGTAGCTCAGCCCGCGCTGGACCTTGTCTTCGGTACTGAACGCCATATTGTCGCGCAGGTAGTCGAAGCCAAATTCGTTGTTGGTCCCGTAGGTAATGTCCGCCTGATAGGCCGCACGCTTTTCCTCCGCCGGCTGGCCCGAGGCCACAACGCCCACCTGCATACCCAGGAACCGGTACAGCTTGCCCATCCAGTCTGCGTCACGACGGGCCAGGTAATCGTTTACGGTAACAACGTGAACACCCCTGCCCGACAGAGCATTGAGGTATACCGCAGCGGTTGCCACCAGGGTCTTGCCCTCACCGGTTTTCATTTCCGCGATCCGGCCTTCATGCAGGGTGATCGCACCGATCATCTGAACGTCGTAATGACGCATGCCCATGACCCGGCGGCCAGCCTCCCGCACCGCCGCAAACGCTTCCGGCAACAGCGACTCCAGGGATTCGCCTTCGTCAAAACGCCGGCGAAACTCCGCTGTCTTGCCTTGCAACTCGGAGTCAGACAGATTGCCATACTGTTCTTCAAGCTCATTGATGCGCGAGACCGAATTCCGCATTCTCTTGATTTCTCTGGCGTTTTTACTGCCGAACATCTTGGTTGCAAGCTTTGTGAACATAGACCACTGCTTCTTTGATTAAACGGAGGAAGCCGGCATTCTAACCTTATTTTGTAACAGGACAAAAGACAGGGCTCACACGAGCGCAATAAGGCTGTGGCGAGACGCCAGATTCCGGGATACAGACCTGAATGACCAGCGAATGGCGAAGGAAAATCTAAAGCTAACGATGAGCCAGGAAATGACTAGCGGCTCGCACGTTTGATGTACGTTTCCGGGTTCTCTGACTTTCCGTTCCGGATCACTTCAAAATGGACATGCGGGCCAGTGGAACGCCCGGTACTGCCCATCAGAGCCACAACCTGGCCTTTCTGGACAATATCACCCACCTGGACCTTGACGGTTTTGCAGTGAGCGTACCGGGAAACTAGACCGTCGCCATGGTCAATTTCAACCAGATTGCCATAGCCGTAGCGCTCGCCGGCGTAGGTCACGACGCCACCGGCAACCGAAATAATGTTGCTGCCGTCCTTGCCGGCAAGGTCAACCCCCGCATGCCATGTGCGTTTGCCGGTGAAAGGATCAGAGCGGTAACCATAACGTGAGGACAACCACCCCCACGTGATGGGGCGACCCTCAAGGTAGAGCTCATCTTCGAGCTTCTGCCGGGAAGCCACCTGATCCAGCAGGCGCAGCTGCTGCTCCCGGTCCTCAATCCGCCGCTCCATTTCCTCGATCATGCGAGTGAGCTCTGGCGCAGAGAAAGAATCGCCGGACAGCCCATCTTCCGGGCCACCTACCGCAGCCGGTTGCTCGAAATCGAATTCGTCGCTCGCCACCAGGCCGGACTCCACGAACCGTTGCCCCAGGGCATCCAGTCGCAACAGGCGCCCCTGAATTTCACCCAGTCGCAGCGTCAGGGCGTCCACCTGCTGCTGGACATTTTCCTCGATTACAGCCAGCTCCGCCTTCTGTTGTGCCAGTATTTGCTGCCAGCCCGCCACCAGCTCCGAATTACTTGGCACCCTGGCCTCGGCTCGCTGGACGGCCATCTGATAGCCGGCCCAACCGGCCGCCACGAGCACCGAGAGCACCAAAAGGAACAGGCCGACGGCAAGAGAACTGTTGATCGCCAACACACGGGACTTTCCGTGGTGTTTGCCAACAAGAATAATATTCATATCATCTTCTGGTTTCATCGTTGAGCCGCAACCGCATCCTGTAGTGTTGCGCCCCGGAGAAATTCCGAGTGGGTCTGCCATCCTCTGGCAACAGCTACATACTGAAAAAATCGCAGCGCCCGGTAGACATACTCATTTACCACAATGTAAAACGAGTGTAATACAGGCACTACGCATAAACCGTGCCGAAGTGTAACCAATCGTAATCAGAGCCGTCGAGTAAAAACGCGCCCATGAAACAAAAAAGCGAGCAAAAAATGACCTTCGACAAGCTCGGCAAGACCCCGGCACTCAAGGATCTTGTCGCACGGGCCGAACTTCACCGTCAGGCCGAGGAGCAGGTTCTGGCCGCCCTTCCGGAAGACCTGGTCAGGGGCACACGCTTTATAAGCTGCCAGGAAGGTGAACTGGTTCTTTCTGCGGAGACCGCCGGCAAGGCCAGCCAGATTCGCTTCCGCCAGCACGAAATCATGGAAAAACTTCGGGAAAACGGGCTGTTCCGGTTTGTCTGGAAGCTGAGGGTTAAAGTCGCGCCGCCGAGGTTCCGGGAGAAGTCAGCGTTTAAAAAGGCGCCCTTAAGCAAGGAAAATGCCCGGCTCCTCAAAGAGGAGGCCGGGCACACGAAGGATAAAGCACTGCGCGAGGTTCTCGAAAAACTCGCAAGTCACGTCCGGGATTAAAGCGTTCTGCTTTAAGCCTGGGCTGCCAGCGCCGGCTTCATGTAGGAAATCGGAGCCGTGGCTTCGTCGTCAAACGTAACCACTTCCCAGGCGTCTTCCTCAGCCCGGAGCTTACGCAGTAACTTGTTGTTCAGATCGTGACCGGACTTTACGCCGCGGAACTCACCAATCAGGCTGTTGCCCAGCAGGTACAGGTCGCCAATTGCGTCCAGCACCTTGTGCTTGACAAACTCGTCATCATAACGCAGACCGTCTTCGTTCAGAATCTTGTAGTCGTCAACTACAATGGCGTTATCCACGCTGCCACCGAGCGCCAGGTTCATGGCACGCAGCTTCTCGATGTCGCGCATGAAACCAAAGGTCCGTGCGCGGCTGACTTCCTTCACGAAGGAGGTGCTTGAGAAGTCGACTGTGGCAGTCTGGGCACGGCCCTTGAAGACCGGGTGATCGAAATCGATCCCGAAGCTTACCTTGAAGCCTTCGAACGGCAGGAAGGTTGCTTTCTTGTCGCCCTCTTCAACGGTCACTTCACGCCTGATGCGAATAAAGCGCTTGGCAGCCTCCTGCTCGGCAATACCGGCAGATTGCAGCAGAAACACGAAGGGACCGGCAGAGCCGTCCATGATCGGAACTTCCGCAGCACTGAGCTCCACAAAGCAGTTATCAATACCGAGACCAGCCATGGCGGAGAGCAGATGCTCAACCGTCGCCACACGGACACCGTCTTTTACCAGCGTCGTGGACAGCATGGTCTCACCCACATTTTCCGCACAGGCACGGATCTCGACCATCGGGTCCAGATCAGAACGTCGGAAGATGATGCCCGAGTCCACCGGGGCGGGCTTCAGGGTCAGGTATACTTTCTCACCGGAGTGCAAGCCAACACCGGTGGCACGGATGGTGTTTTTGAGTGTCCGTTGTTTGATCATCGGTACATATTTCCGTCACAAAAAGGCGATATTCTGGGCAAAATTCTGCCCGGAGAATACCAGAAAACAGGACTGAATGCCATTTAACCCATCAGCCCCTGCCAAACGTCCACCGGGCGCCGGACCAAGGCACTCAGCGCGCGTGTTTACCGGCGTCGAGGTTCCGTTTTTTTTCGTACGCAGACCGGAACCGGATCACAATTACAACAGATTATCAGTCCGCCTGCCGGCGGAGGAATGCGGGAATATCGAGATAGTCAACTCCCTGCTCCTCGCGCTCTTTGCTCTGGTCGATGGCCACATTTCCATGGGAAACGGCCCGACGACGCAGAACAGCGGGGCGGTCCAACTGGTTGTAATCGGTTTTTCCATCCAGAGTGCGGGTATTGTCCACAACCTTGGCCGGCTTCTCGCGGTCGCCGCCAAGCCCGGTGGCAACGACGGTCACTTTCAGTTCGTCGGTCATTTCCGGATCAATAACGGTACCAACAACGACGGTAGCCGAGTCAGAAGCAAACTCACGCACGATGTCGCCAACTTCCGAGAATTCGCCCAGATTCAGATCCATGCCGGCGGTAATGTTTACCAGGATACCCTTGGCGCCCTGCAGGTTGATGTCTTCCAGCAGCGGACTGCGGATGGCCGCTTCGGCAGCTTCCCGTGCACGGTTTTCACCGGTGGCCCGGGCGGTACCCATCATGGCCATACCCATTTCAGACATAACGGTTTTTACGTCCGCGAAGTCAACGTTGATCATGCCGTTACGGGTGATCAGATCCGCAATCCCCTGAACCGCACCCAGCAGCACATCATTTGCCGCGGCAAACGCGTCCAGCAGGCTGGTTTTCTTGCCCATCACCGCTAGCAGCTTTTCATTGGGGATGGTGATCAGGGAGTCGACGCTCTCCTCAAGCTCCTTCAGGCCGGATTCGGCAACGCTCATGCGCTTGCCACCCTCGAACATGAATGGTTTGGTAACCACGGCAACGGTAAGGATGCCAAGTTCACGGGCCACTTCCGCCACAATCGGCGCCGCACCGGTGCCGGTACCACCGCCCATGCCAGCGGTGATGAACACCATGTCAGCGCCCTTGATGGCTTCGGCGATACGGTCACGGTCTTCCAGGGCGGACTGGCGACCCACCTCAGGATTGGCACCGGCGCCCAGACCCTTGGTGATATTGCCACCAAGCTGAATGATCTGGCGCGCGTCCATATCGGTCAGCGCCTGGGCATCGGTATTGGCGCAGATGAATTCCACACCTTCGATGTCGCTGTTAAGCATATGGCGCACGGCGTTGCCGCCACCACCGCCAACACCGACGACTTTAATGACAGCGTTTTGCTGGACATTATCGACGAGTTCAAACATTTCCCCTACTCCTTCGTGCTGTTTTCAGCCCTGTTCCGACCGTTTGTTCGAGAGTGTATTTTCGAGATACCTTCGTGTACTGCCACCCGGCGCCGTCAGAAATGACCGGTGAACCAGGCTTTCATGCGCTCAAACAGCGAGGGTGCATCTTCACCCTTGAGCACCGGTGTCCGCCCCAGATCCATCTGGCGGAAACCATGAATCAACAACCCCACGCCGGTGGCGTAGATCGGGTTGTTGACCACTTCCGTCATACCGGAGACTGCCTGCGGGCAGGCCAGCCTTACCGGCATGTGGAAGATCTCTTCGGCCAGCTCCACTACGCCTTCCATGGTGGAAGAACCGCCGGTAATCACGATGCCCGCCGGAACCAGGTCCTCGAACCCGGACCGGCGCAGTTCGGACTGCACCAGTGTGAACAGCTCCTCGTAACGGGGCTCCACCACCTCGGCCAGAGCCTGCCGCGAGAGATCCCGCGGAGGTCGATCCCCGACGCTGGGCACCTTGATGGTTTCATCGGCGCCGGCCAGCTGGGTCAGTGCACAGGCATACTTGATCTTTATCTCTTCGGCATTCTGGGTCGGTGTCCGGAGCGCCATGGCGATATCGTTGGTCACCTGGTCACCGGCGATCGGGATCACCGCGGTATGACGAATCGCACCACCGGTGAATACGGCGATGTCGGTGGTTCCGCCACCGATGTCCACCACACAGACACCCAGTTCCTTTTCGTCTTCGGTGAGGATGGCGTGGCTGGACGCCAGTTGCTCCAGGATGATGTCATCCACCTCAAGGCCGCAGCGCCTCACGCATTTCTCGATATTCTGGGCGGCGTTTACCGCGCAGGTGACCAGGTGCACCTTCGCTTCCAGACGCACACCGGACATGCCCATCGGCTCCTTGATGCCTTCCTGGCTGTCAATCACAAATTCCTGGGGCAGAATGTGCAGAATCTTCTGATCGGCCGGAATCGCCACCGCCTGGGCGGCATCAATTACCCGGTCGATATCGGCCTGGGTGACTTCGCGGTCACGGATGGCAACAATCCCGTGGGAGTTCAGGCTCTTGATATGGCTGCCAGCGATACCTGCGTATACCGAGTGAATGCGACACCCTGCCATCAACTCTGCCTCTTCCACGGCGCGCTGAATCGCCTGGACCGTGGTTTCAATGTTCACCACCACGCCACGCTTCAGGCCCCGGGAAGGGTGGGAACCAATGCCCACCACCTCGATGGTGCCGTCCATCTTGCGCTTGCCGACAATCGCAACCACTTTCGAGGTTCCGATATCGAGGCCGACAATCATGTTTTCCGTTTCAACCGATGACATGTGTTTCACCAAACCGTAGGTCTGAATTAACCGTTACTATGATTTCGGGCCGGAAGCTGTCACAGCAGCCTTCCACTTGACCGCCACACCGTTGGTGTAGCGGGCATCCACCCGACTGACTTCGTCCGACCGTGCCGCCAGCCGGTTTTCATAAACCGTCATAAACCGTTCAAATCGCTGCTCCACCTGATCCCGGCCAAGCACCACTTCGATGCCGTTGTCCAGTCGCAGGGTCCAGGCACCCCGATGTTCCAGGGACAAGCCCGCAAAACCCAGCCCCCGGGCAACCAGCTTTTCGCTCATGGTTCGCGCCATGTTGATCACATCACGCACCCGTTCATCCGGTCCCGCCAACCGGGGCAACCTGCCCGCCACTTCCGGATTGGGGGGCGCAAACAGCTCACCGGTCCGGCTTACCAGGCGCCCGTCGGTCCAGTAGGCCAAGGGCTTTTTCTCCCGGATATCAATCACCAGGCGATCCGGCCAGACCCGCTGCACGGCAGCGGATTCAACCCAGGGCCGATGCTCCAGACTGGCCTTGATGTCGGACAGATCCGTGGCGAAATAACTCTTGCCAATCCAGCTGCCGGCAGCCCGCTCGACGGCAACCCGGCTGTCGCCGGTAAAATCCCCTTTCACATCCACCGCCAGGATCTGCTGGTCCATGGCACCCAGCACCTTGCCGGTTCCCCAGGGCACCAGAGCCGCAAGCAGAACAATCACCGCACCCACACCCACCTGAAGCCAGGGCACCGCTGCCAGAACACCTCTTAACACGCCAAACCGGTCCCGCTCAGTCCCGAGGGAGGTTGCCCCCCGGCGCCGAGGGGGTTCGGACGGTGTCGCCCGGCTCCGGATCAGCAGTGTCTCAAGCATCGGCGACCTCCAGTGTGTCCCTGAGAATCCTTACCACCAGCTCTTCAAAACTGATGCCCGCCGCCTTGGCCGCCATCGGTACGAGACTGTGATCAGTCATTCCCGGCACGGTATTGACTTCCAGCAGCCAGAACTTGCCGTCGCTGTCCTGCATGATGTCGACCCGGCCCCAGGTCCGGCAGCCGACAACACGGAAGGCCTCCAGAGCCAGATGCTGCAGACGGACCTCATCCTCCGGCGCCAGGCCACAGGGAATCCGGTAGCGGGTATCGTCCGCCAGGTACTTGGCGTCGTAGTCGTAGAACACGTGATCCGTGCTCAGGCCAATCGCCGGAAGCGCCTGGTCCTGCAGCAGGCTGACGGTAAACTCCGGCCCTTCAATCCACTCTTCCACCAATACCAGATTGTCCAGCGCCGCAGCCGCTTCGTAGGCTTCGGCCAGCTCCGCAGCGGTGTAGACCTTGCGGATACCGATGCTGGAGCCTTCCCGCGAAGGCTTCACACTCAACGGCGCCCGCAATTCGCCAATGATCTGGCCGGCCTGAGCGCTACCGGACATGATCCGGAATGTCGGCGTCGGCAGACCGCAGCCCTCGAACACGTACTTGGTTCTCAACTTGTCCATGGCCAGGGCCGAGGCCAGCATTTCGCTACCGGTGTAGGGAATACCCGCCTGAGACAGGATGGCCTGAAGCGTACCGTCCTCACCGCCACGGCCATGCAGGGCAATGAACACCCGGTCAAACTCCGGACTATCCACGGTTCTCAACAGGCAGCCCCGGACGTCCACGGCGTAGGCATCCACGCCGGCCGACACCAGCGCCGCCAGGACCGCCTTGCCGCTTTTCAGGGACACGTCCCGCTCAGCGGAATCGCCGCCCATAAAGACCGCCACCCGTCCGAGCGCCCGCACGAGGTCGGGGGCCGCCTGGTAGGCCTGGGGTTCGGGATGATGCATATCACTCACCAGCAATCACTCCCGCGGCCGCCAGCCGCGCCGCCACGCCACCAATATCTCCGGCGCCCTGGGTTATCAGCAGGTCGCCATCCTGCAGCACATTGGCCAGCAGGGATTCAATCTCCCGGCTATCCTCAACGAACACCGGCTCTACCTGCCCTCTCTGGCGGATGCTGCGGCACAGGGCGCGACCATCGGCGCCTGGAATCGCTGGTTCACCGGCGGAATAGACGTCCATCAGCAGCAATCCGTCCACCTCCGACAACACACGGACGAAATCTTCGTAAAGATCACGGGTCCGGCTATATCGGTGCGGCTGGTACACCATCACCAGACGGCGATCCGGCCAGGCATCGTGGGCGGCACGGATAACCGCCTCAACCTCCGTGGGGTGGTGACCATAATCATCCACCAGGGTGATTATGCCCTTGGGTGTCTTGTAATTGCCGTACACCTGGAACCGGCGTCCGACACCGGCAAATCCGGCCAGGCCACGGCCAATAGCCTCATCCGCGACACCTTCATCGGTCGCCACGGCAATCGCCGCCAGCGCGTTCGCCACGTTGTGACGACCGGGCATTTTCAGTTCTACCGTCAGATCGCGCCGGCCGGCCGGACGCCTCACTACAAAGTGGGTCCGCAAGCCATCGGAGGTGATGTTCTCGGCCCGGTAATCCGCCTCCGGGTTGTCGATGCCATAGGTAATGATCGCCCTCGATATCCGGGGAATGATTTCCCGGACATAAGCGTCATCCACACACATCACCGCCACGCCGTAAAACGGCAGGTTGTGGAGGAAATCGACGAAGGTCCGCTTCAGCTTTCCAACATCGCCGCCATAGGTATCCATGTGGTCCGCTTCGATGTTAGTCACCACCGAAATGACCGGTGTCAGGTGCAGGAACGACGCATCGCTTTCGTCAGCCTCCGCCACCAGATAGCGGGACCCACCGAGCTGGGCATTGGTGCCGGCACTGTTCAGCTTGCCGCCGATCACGAAAGTCGGGTCCAGCCCGGCCTCACCCAGAATCGATGCGATCAGACTGGTGGTGGTGGTTTTACCGTGGGTACCCGCCACAGCGATCCCGTGCCGGTAACGCATGATCTCAGCCAGCATTTCCGCCCTGGGCACAATAGGAACACGGCGGGTGCGAGCGGCGGTGACTTCCGGATTGCCTGAAGCAACGGCAGACGACACCACCACCACATCGGCGCTGGCACTGTTTTCTTCCCTATGACCGATCTGAACCTCGACGCCCATGGCTTTCAGGCGACCGGTAACCGGGCTTTCTTTCAGATCCGAGCCGGAGACGTCATACCCCTGGTTTTTGAGCACCTCGGCAATGCCGCTCATACCGGCACCACCAATACCCACGAAATGGATGTGGCGAATCCGGCGCATTTCTGGAACCTGGTAGACCAGGGGCGGATTGGTTGCATCAGCCATTAGCGGCCTCCAGACAGTAATTCACGACTCTCTCCGTTGCATCTGGGCGGGCCAATGTTCTGGCGGCCTTCGCCATATCGGTTACCCGGCTGCGGTCCCGGGATAAATCGCCCAGGGTTTCTGCCAGTACGGCCGGGGTCATCATGGATTGCGGGATCAATATGGCGGCCTTAGCGGCCACCATTTGCTCACCGTTTTTGGTCTGGTGATCGTCCACCGCATGGGGAAACGGCACCAACACAGCACCGATGCCCGCAGCACAGAGCTCGGAGACGGTCAGTGCGCCGGAGCGGCACAGAACCAGGTCGGCCCATTGGTAGGCGTCTGCCATGTCCTTGATAAACGGTTCGACGCTTGCCTCAACCCCGTGCTTCTCATAAGTCTCCCGAGCAACCTCAACATGGCGTTCACCACACTGGTGGCGAACAACTGGCCGTTGTGCTTCTGGCAACAGGGCCAGTGCCTCCGGCAACTGCTGGTTGAACACCTGGGCACCAAGACTGCCGCCAATGACCAGCAACCTGAAAGGACCCTCCCGGCCCGCCAACCGCTGTTCTGGTGCCGGTAAGGTCGCCAGATCCTCCCGGACCGGATTGCCAGTGCACCGGGTGACGACTTTCGGTCCAAAGCTTCCGGGGAAGGCTTCGAGCACGGTTTCCGCAAACCTCACCAGAATACGGTTGGTCATTCCCGCGATGGCATTCTGTTCGTGTATCACCAGCGGAGTCCGGGTCAGCCAGGCGGCCACGCCACCGGGCCCGGTGACAAAACCGCCCATGCCGACCACACAATCCGGACGAATCTGGCGCAGGACGGTGAATGCCTCACCGAGAGCCCGCATCAGGCGGAACGGTGCGAGCACCAGTGCAAGCCTGCCCTTACCCCGCAAACCGGAAATATGAATCAGCGAAAGCGGAATATCGGTGTCACCGATCAGCCTCTGCTCCATGCCTCCGCTAGCGCCAAGCCAGTAAACCTGGTGTCCCCGCACTGCAAGCGCACGTGCCGTGGTCAGAGCCGGGAAAACATGCCCACCGGTACCGCCTGCCATCATCAGAAAGCGGCGCTGGTCAGTCATACACCGCACCTCCCCGCTTTTTCGGACCGGCCTTTTCACGGGCCAGCTTTTCCTGATCGAGACGCTCCATTTCAACCCTGGCCAGAATGCCGATGCTGACGCAGGTGATCATCAGGCTGGAGCCGCCATAGCTGACCAGCGGCAGAGTCAGCCCCTTGGTGGGCAACAGACCGGTACTGACCGCCATGTTGATACCGGCCTGCAGGCCAACCAGCAAAGTCAGGCCATAAGCAAAGCAGGCGGCAAAGGGCATGCCCGCATTCTCGGCCCGGCGGGCGATCACGAAGCCGGTGATCACCAGCAATGTGAACAGGCTGAGCACAAGCAGCGAGCCCAGGAGCCCGAACTCCTCGGCAATAATCGCGAAGATGAAATCGGTATGAGCCTCTGGCAGGTAAAACAGCTTCTGGATGGAATTGCCCAGGCCGACACCGCCCCAGTCTCCACGACCAAAGGCAATCAGCGACTGGGTCAGCTGGTAGCCGCTGTCGAACTGGTCTTTCCAGGGGTCGAGATAACTGACGACCCGCTTCAGGCGGTACGGCTGGGTGACGATGAGAATGGCACCCAACACCACGAGCGTGCCGATCAATGGCACAAACCGGCTCAGCCGCACACCACTCAGGAAGATCATTCCCGCCGCGGCCGTGACCAGCACCACCGTGGCACCAAAGTCTGGCTGAATGACCAGAAGAACCGATGCAAGTCCCAGAACCACCAGGGGTTTCAGGAAGCCGGCCCAGGTATTGAGCAACTCCTCACGGCGCCGAACAACGTAGCCGGCCAGGTACGCTATCAGGCATAGTTTGGCCACTTCCGATACCTGAACATTGAACAGGCCAAAAGGAATCCATCGGGTCGAGCCGTTCACCGTTCGTCCGAGCGGGGTAAGAACCAGAACGAGCACCAGCAGACCGATACCCAGAAGCAACCAGCCACTGCGCTCCCACCAGGCCACTGGCACATTGACGGCCACCAGTGCCGCAAGAAAACCAAGGCCGGCAAACATCAACTGGCGAATCACGTAGTGATAGCTGTTACCCAGGGTTTCAGCGGCCATATCCATGGATGCTGACGAAATCATCACAACCCCTACAACCATCAGCGCCACAGAACTGATCACCAGCATGGCCAGCGGCTGGATTTCTCCAAGCCACGGGTTCCGGTCCGGCAATGAAAGATCTGCGTTCATCACAGGCCCTCCACCAGTGCACGGAACTGATCACCACGGTCCAGGTAATCGCGGAACATATCAAAACTGGCACAGGCCGGGGACAGCAACACCCGGTCCCCGGGATGCGCCAGTTCCGCAGACCTGGCGACCGCGTCTGCCAGACTCTCCGACGGATAAACCGGAATACCACTGCCCAGTACATCAGCAATGGCCGGGGCATCACGACCAATCAGCACCACCGCCCGGCAGTGCAGGGCAATGGGCGCCTCCATCGCGGTGAAATCGGCGCCCTTTCCATCACCGCCGGCAATCAGTACCACCTTGCCATTCTCCGGAGCCAGACTCTCGATGGCCGCCACCGTTGCACCGACATTCGTGCCCTTGGAATCGTTTATGAAATCCACGCCGTTAAACCGGCGAACAAATTCGCACCTGTGCGGCAGGCCCGGAAACTCCCGTGCCACCTTCAGCATCACGCCCATCGGCAGTCCCGCAGCGTGTCCCAGTGCCAGGGCCGCCATGACATTGCTGATATTGTGGCGCCCGAGCAGCCTGAGTTCACTGGCGAGGATCAGGTTGTCGAAACCAAAAGTAATCCAGGTGCCCTGGTCGTCATCCCGGGTACTGAAGGTTTCCGGGTTTACCCTGTGAAAACCAAAACACAGGAACCTGAGGTTGTCCCGCGCCATCGGTGTACTGAGGGCATCGTCCAGATTGACAATGGCATTCCTGCAGCCCCGGAAGATCCGCTGCTTGGCCTGGAAGTAGGCCATCCTGTCCGGGTAGCGGTCCATGTGATCGTCACTGACGTTCAGTACCGTGGCCGCAAGGGCGTTCAGCTCTTCCGTGGTCTCCAGCTGGAAACTGGACAGCTCGAGCACATACAGGTCTGCGCCCCGGTTTAACAGGTCCAGGGCCGGAGTACCGATATTGCCCCCCACGGCCACCTTGCGACCGGCCGTCCTGGCCATTTCACCCAACAGGGTGGTCACCGTGGTTTTGCCGTTGGAGCCGGTGATTGCAACGATGGGGGCATCCGCCGCCTCGGCGAACAGGTCAATGTCGCCCCGGATGCGTGCGCCCTGCTTCGCAGCACCCGCGATCGCTGGCTCCGCAATACTGATGCCCGGGCTCACCACCAATTCGTTGAACCCTGCAAACAGGTCGCGGTCGAAAGGCCCGAGGTGTACCGGAATATCCGGCCAGCCTGCTCTGAGTTCATCCAGACCGGGAGGCGCCGTGCGGGTGTCTGCAACCGCTATGTCCCGCCCTTGTTCAGACAGATAGCGCACGCAGGAGAGCCCGGTTTTACCGAGCCCTACGACCAGTGTGCGGCGATCCGAAACAATGACACTCATAGCAGCAGCGTTTTCCTATCTCAGTTTCAGACTGGCAATGCCAATCAGGACCAGAACGACTGTGATGACCCAGAACCGGACAATAACCCGGGGCTCGGGCCAGCCTTTCAATTCAAAGTGATGATGCAGGGGCGCCATGCGAAAGATTCTGCGCCCGGTCAGACGGAACGAGGCGACCTGCAGGATCACCGAGACTGTCTCCATCACGAAGACACCCCCCATAATGAAGAGCACGATTTCCTGCCGGACAATAACCGCAACCACCCCAAGAGCCGCACCGAGGGCGAGCGCGCCCACATCCCCCATGAAGACCTGGGCCGGGTAGGTGTTGAACCACAGGAATCCCAGACCAGCGCCGACCAGGGAACCACAGAACACAATGAGCTCACCGGTTCCGGGCAGGTGCGGAATCAGAAGATAATTGGCGAACTGGGCATGACCGGAGAGGTAGGCAAAAATGCCAAGCGCGCCGGCCACCATGACCGTGGGCATGATGGCAAGGCCATCCAGCCCGTCTGTAAGGTTGACGGCGTTGCTGCTACCGACAATGACGAAGTAGCTCAACAGGATGAAGAGCACCGGCCCGAGGGTCAGGGAAACCTGCTTGACGAACGGCACATACAGGGAGGTTTCCTGGGGTAGGGCAGAACTGAAATAGAGCACAACCGCTGCCGTGGCACCGATCAACGACTGCCAGAAGTACTTCCAGCGGCCCGGCAAGCCGCGCGGGTTTCGCTCAACCACTTTGCGATAGTCGTCGACCCAGCCGACGGCGCCAAACAGAAGCGTCACCAGAATGGTCACCCAGACATAACGATTTCCCAGATCTGCCCAAAGCAGGGTGCTGATGCCGATGGCGACCAGGATCAGTGCACCACCCATGGTGGGCGTACCGGCCTTGCTGAGATGGGTTTGCGGGCCGTCGTCCCGCACCGCCTGACCAATCTGGTACTGGCTCAGTTTACGGATCATAACCGGCCCGATGATCAGCGAAATCAGCAGCGCGGTAAGTGTTCCCAGAATTCCGCGCAGGGTCAGGTACTGAAACACCGTCAGTGCCGAAAAATATTGCGACAGAACCTCTGTCAGCCAGAGCAGCATGAGTTATTCACCTTTTCTTTAATTCCCTCCACCACGCGATCCATGGCGGAACTTCGAGAACCCTTGACCAACACTGTCAACGGTGTGTTTTTTGCCCTGACAACAGTCTCCACTGCCTGATCATGGGTCAGGCACGGCTCTGTGCCCTCACCAAACCCATCGGCGTAGCCCTCACAGCCAGGCCCCACAGTGATCATCCGGTCAATGCCATGTTCCCTGGCGAACTCTCCCACGTCCTGGTGCAGCGCCCGTGCGTCCGGGCCAAGCTCTGCCATCGCGCCCAGGACCGCAACCTTCTGCCCCGCCCGCTGCCCCAGAACACCCAACGCCGCTTTCATCGAAGCCGGGTTGGCGTTGTAGCTGTCATCAATCAACGTCAGTTCCGGCGAAAGGTTCAATACCTGTAACCGTCCCTTAACCGGCGCAACCTGCCCCAGCCCGTGGACAATGGCCCGGTCGTCGGCGCCCAGTTCTTGGGTTGCAGCAATGGCCAGCAACATGTTGGTGATGTTGTGATCACCCTCAAGCGCCAGCGAAACCCGGCAGCGCCAGTTGTCCGGGCCGTGTACCTGAATGGTTCTGGTACCGTCGTCATGACTCTCAGTCACGGCGTGGTAGTCCGCTGCCGCATCCAGCCGGCTGACACCGACCACCCGGCGGCCACCCGCACGTTGCCGCCACTGACTGAAGGCCGGATCATCCTGGTTCAGCACCACCAGCCCCCCGGCATCAACCCCATCGATGATTTCGCCTTTGGCCAGCACAATATTGTCGTAGCTGCCAAAGCCCTCCAAATGGGCCTGGCCCGCATTGGTCAGAATGGCAACCTCGGGCTTTGCCAATGCAACCGTATGGGCGATTTCACCCAATCCACTGGCTCCCAACTCAATAACGCCAAAACGGTGCTCCGGCGAGAGACCGAACAGCGTCAGCGGCACACCGATGTGGTTGTTCAGGTTGCCCCGGGTCGACAGCGTTGGCCCCATCTGCGACAGAATCGCGGCACACATTTCCTTGACGGTCGTCTTGCCACTGCTGCCGGTGATGACAAGAATCCTGGCCTCACTCTCGTCGCGGTTCCCGGCCGCCAGCTGCGCAAGGGCCATGAGAGTGTCTCCCACCACGAGCTGGGGTAACGACACGGTGCTGTCAAATGCATCGACAACCAGACCAACAGCACCTTGCTCACGAGCCTGCCGCAAAAAAAAGTGGCCATCGAAATTCTCGCCCCGCAGAGCAACGAACAGCTGCCCCTGCTCAAGGGTGCGGGTATCGGTTGAAACCCCGTCAAACACCACCGACGACAGATCGCCAGACACGCACTCGGCACCCAGCCAGCCTTGAGCCTCGGCCAATGAAAAGGCGCGCATCATGCCACACCCCCGTTCAGCTTCAGGATGTGGCGAACCTGCTCGGCATCGCTGAAGGGGTACTTCTGGCCGGCGATTTCCTGATAGGCCTCATGGCCTTTTCCGGCGATAAGCACCAGGTCATCCGGGGTTGCCGTGCGGATAGCCGTCTGGATTGCTTCAGCCCTGTCGTGAATGACCGCAACCTTCTCCGGGTCCGTAAACCCGGCAACAATGTCACGGACAATGACAGCGGGGTCTTCACTGCGCGGATTGTCATCGGTCACCACAACGCGGTCCGCCAGCTTTTCAGCCTCCCGCGCCATTTCCGGACGCTTGCCAGCATCGCGGTCGCCGCCGCATCCGAACACACAAACCAGGTCTCCGGCAACATGGGGGCGCAGCGCCGCAAGGGCATTGGCAAGTGCGTCCGGTGTGTGGGCGTAGTCAACCACCACCCTGACGCCGCTGGCACCACCAAACCTTTCAAGTCTTCCCGGCGGCGATGTCAGGCGGACAGTGGCCTGCTGTACCCGTTCAACAGGAACACCGAGGGTCAGGACTGTGGCCATGGCCGCCAGCACATTGCTGGCATTGAAACTGCCCATCAGGGGAACGGAAACAGCAAACCGGCCCCACTCACCATCCACTTCCGCCTCAAAGCCTTCATCGGTTGGCCGGAATTCGCGCAACCAGAGTTCTGTCTGGGCCTCGTGCAGACTGTAGCGGACACGATCACATTTGCCGGCCAATTGATCAAACAGCTGCCGACCGAAAGGGTCGTCAAAGTTGATGACGGAGAAGTGCAACCCCTCACGCTCAAACAAGCGGGCCTTCGCCTCGCCGTACGCCGCCATAGACCCGTGGTAATCCAGATGATCCCGGGTCAGGTTGGTAAACACAGCGCCGGTCATGGCGAGGTTGTCGATTCGCCCCTGATCCAGGGCATGGGAGGAGACTTCCATAACAGCCGCGCGACCGTTCTGTTTCACGATCCGTGACAGAACCCGGTTCACCTGAACCGCGTCTGGCGTGGTATGGGTCGCCGGCTGCAGTGCACCGGGCATGCCATAACCGAGAGTGCCGAGGACTCCGCAGGGTGTTCCCGTCTCTTTAAGGAGCTGGGCGACGTACTGGCAAACCGACGTCTTACCGTTGGTTCCGGTGACACCAACCAAGCACAGGTGTTGTGACGGATGTTCGAAAAACCGGTCTGCAATCGTCCCGACCAAACCACGAAGACCGACCACCGGAACCACCAGAGCCCCATGTCGTTCCGAGCATTCGGCGACCCGGTCAGATTCCAGAAGGATAGCCGTAGCACCCGCTTTGATCGCCGCATCGACATAAAAATCGGCGGGCGTGCGGGTCCCCGACAGGGCAATAAAAGCATCGCCGGAGGCCACCTCCCGGCTGTCGGTCTTCAGGCCATGGATAGTTACGTCGAATACCGACGGAACCGCCATGACTCCTTGCAATAAAGTGCTGAGAGATGTGATGCACATAGACTTATCCTCGCTCCCCGGGCGCTGGAGAAACAGTGTTTGCCTCCCCGACTTCCAGTTCAGGCTTCACATTCAGCAGTCGCAGTGCGTCACTCATCACCCTGGCGAACACCGGCGCTGCCACTTCCCCGCCGTAATATTCGCCGGACTGCGGCGCATCAACGGCCACAACCGTAACCAGTCGCGGATTATCAATAGGTGCGATACCTGCAAAAATGGCTTTGTACTGACTGTCTTCATAGCCCTGATCGCCAACCAGGTGAACCGTTCCGGTCTTGCCCCCGGCAGAATAGAATCCCGGCTGGGCCCGCTTTCCCGTGCCACGGGAAACCACTTGCCGGAGCATATTGCGAACCTCATGGCTGACCTGTTCGGACAACACCCGACGGCCTTCGGGTTCTTTATCGCGCTTCACAAGGCTCAGTGGGTAACGCACACCACCATTGGCAATCACCATATAAGCCTGTGCCAGTTGAAGAGCATTCACACTCATACCGTAACCATAGGACAGGGTCGCCTCTTCCACCGGCCGCCACTTGGATGGCGCTGGCAGCACCCCGACGGCTTCCCCGGGGAAGCCGATCCCGGTTGGCTGGCCAAGCCCCATCCGCGCATACAGATCCCGGATAACATCACCGCCGAGATCGGTGGCGATCTTGCTGATTCCCACATTGCTGGATTTGACAATAATGTCAGTCACACCCAGCAGGCCATAGTTGCGATGATCGCGGATGGTAAAACGACCAAAACGCCGGTAACCCGGGTGGGTATCAATGGTGCTGTTGACTGAATATTTGCCAGATTCCAGCGCGGCCGCCATGGTAATCGGCTTCATGGTTGAACCTGGCTCAAACAGATCAGTTATGGCCTTGTTTCTGAGATTTTCCGCTGCCAGCTGGCTGCGGTCATTGGGGTTGTAGGACCCCTGGTTCACCATTGCCAGAACCTCACCGGAATCGACATCCAGCATGACCAGTGTGCCGCCGCGGGCATTGTGGGCGGTTACCACCGCTTTTAGCTCACGGTAAGCCAGGTACTGAAGACGCAGGTCAATACTGAGCGCGAGATCACGACCGGAGCGGGCGTCCCTGATCAGTGTCAGGTCCTTGATAACCCTGCCCCGGTTGTCCTTGAGAACCCGCTTGCGGCCGGATTCGCCGGACAACCATTGATTGTAGGCCAGCTCGATACCTTCCTGGCCACGTTCGTCGATATTCGTAAAACCGACCACGTGAGCCGTCACCTCGCCTGCGGGGTAGTAACGACGGTATTCCTGGCGCGCATAAACACCTGGAATATCCAGAGCCAGGGCCTGCCTGGCAAGATCAGGCTGAACCTTGCGGCGCAGGTAGATGAACTCACGACCAGAATACTCCTTCAGCCGCTCACGCAGGGAGGCTTCACTGATGTCGAGCAGCCGGGCAAGACTGGTCAGACGCGGCTCAGCGGGATCGGTCTCGGAGGGGTTGGCCCAGATAGTCTGCACCGGCGTACTGACCGCCAGAGGTTCACCATATCGATCAGTAACAACACCCCGATGAGCGTCGATGGCCTCAACCCGGATGGTCCTTACATCCCCCTGCTTGCGCAGAAATTCGTTGTCGACCACATGCAGGTCGACCAGACGCCAGCCCAGCACCCCGACAACCAGGAGAAAGACGCCCAGCACGGAGCCAAAGCGCCAGGCTGCCAGCCCGGACGCCAAACGCTGCCCCCATGTTGTCTGCTTGCCCTGATCGGACACGTCGATCACCCTGAATGTTGTTGTTATCGTTGGTTACTGACTGGCAGCCGGAGACATCAGAGGTACCAGTACAATGTCCTGACGCCCTGGCACCACCATGTTGAAACGCTCTGCCGCCAGATTCTCCACCCGGCCATGAGCGCTCAGGGCGCTTTGCTCAAGCAGAAGCTGACTCCACTCGCTCTGGTACCGGTCACGCTCCGCCTGAAGCTGCGACAAGGTGTTGAAAAGCCCGCGGTTCTCATGAGCGCTCACGACAACACCAATAGAGGAAGCAACCAGCAGCAGCACCAGAGCAAGAGACACCAGGACCTTGCCCTGCCGTGTAGCATCAAAAACCTGCCGCGAAATACGAACAGCCGTTGCCACGCCATCCCGGACTTTCTGCTTGTTCAACTTTGCCGTTCTAACCGGCTCTTCAATGGCTACCGCGCCCATGACTATGCGCTCCCCTGCGAGTTTTTCCTGACATCAGTGCGTTCCAGCACCCGCATGACTGCGCTGCGGGCGCGTAGGTTATCGCTTACTTCGTCAGCACCGGCCCTATTGGCCTTGCCAACAAGCCGGAAGTCCGACGCTTCCTGGTTTGCGGTCACCGGTACACCTTTGGGCATCTGGGGCCCGCGGGCGAGATCCCGCATGAATCTTTTGACCAGCCGGTCTTCCAGCGAATGAAAGCTGATGACCACCAGCCGGCCACCCGTTGCCAGCCGGTCGACCGCCGCCCGGAGGCCAATTTCGAGATCTTCCAGTTCCCGGTTGATAAAAATCCGGATTGCCTGGAAGGTCCGCGTGGCCGGGTGCTTGTGCTTCTCTTTTTTGGGCACCGCCTCGCTGACCAGCTCCGCCAGTTGGCGGGTCGTCTCAACAGGTGCCTCCTGCCGACGCTGAACCAGCAGCCGGGCAATACGGCGGGAGAAGCGCTCCTCCCCGTACCGCCAGATTACGTCTGCGATTTCAGCTTCTTCCGCCGTTGCCAGCCATTGTGCGGCACTCGGTGATTGCCCGGTATTCATCCGCATATCCAATGGGCCATCGCGCATGAAACTGAAACCGCGGGACGCGTCGTCGAGTTGTGGTGACGACACACCAAGGTCCAGCAAGACACCGCTCACCGATTTCCAGCCCTGCCCGATGGCAGCTGCGTCCAGCTCGGCAAAAGAGCCGTGAAAACAGTGGAAGCGGCTGTCTTGCGCTTCGAGCTCCCGGGCCGCGGTGATTGCCTCGGGGTCCTTATCAATACCCAGCAACTGCCCCGCCTCACCCAGACGCCCAAGAATCAGGCGGCTGTGGCCACCCCGTCCAAAGGTGCCATCCACGTAGTATCCGTCAGGGTCGTTGACCAGATAGTCGACCGCCGAATCCAGAAGCACCGAGCGATGGGAAAACTCCGCTCCGGCCTCCTGCCTGCGATCAGAGGTCATAGGGAAAGCGCCTCCATCTCGGGCGGCATATCTTCATCACCAGAAGATTCATCAAGCCACGCAAACCAGCGCTCCTCACTCCAAAGCTCCAGTTTCTTGCCCTGCCCGATGAGCATCAGTTTTTTCTCAAGATGGGCGTAGCTGCGCAACGTGGGCGGCACCAGGATGCGCCCGGCTGAGTCCAGCTCCATGGGCGCAGCATTACCCAGCAGCAGACGCTGAAGGCGTCGTGCTGCTTTATTCATGTTGGGAAGTGCTTCGATTTCGGGTCGGAGGATCTCCCACTCCGGCTCCGGATAAACCAGCAGACAACGCTCTTCATCAGCATTCGCCGTCAATACAATGCGCCCACCACAGGCTTGCGCGAGGTCTTCGCGCACCTTGGTGGGGATCGCCAGGCGACCCTTTGCATCCATATTGATGGCATGACTGCCGAGAAAATTGCTCATTTACACTGTCTCTGGGGACCCGAAAACCACAAATAACCACTAGAAACCACTTTTTCCCACTTGTGCACACTATAGAAACACGCAATTCACAATGCAAGCGCCGCAAACAGCGCCACACGCGGGAAAGTTTCTTTTATGACAATAGGTTACAGAGTCGGATTCAATGAAATAATGAGATTACGAAAAAGAAAATAAGTAAAATCAAATACCTGCAGAAAGGTCTAGAGAAGAGAAGTGAGGTTTAAGATTTTTTGGCTATAAAAGACATCTGTTGAGAATGACAGGCTTCACATGAAGGGAATAAAAAGAGTGAGCTCGCCGATAAGCCGGGTTCTGTCTTGGACAGTCATTCATCTAGGGCCTGCGTCACCACAGGCCTCAAGCAACCTACCCGAATCCAGCGCGGGCCACGCCATTGGATTCCTATTTGGTCTTGCTCCAGGTGGGGTTTACCATCGCCGTGGACTGTTGCCAGCCACGCGGTGCGCTCTTACCGCACCGTTTCACCCTTGCCGGCGCCCGAAGGCGCTTAGGCGGTCTGCTTTCTGTTGCACTTTCCGTCGGCTCGCGCCGCCCAGGCGTTACCTGGCACCTTGCCCTGTGGAGCCCGGACTTTCCTCCCCCGGTAAAACCGGCGGCGACTGCCTGGCGAGCTCGGCAGTGACGATACTCCTGCGCCCACAGCCTTGCAAGAGAAACTGCCACGGGTATTCAACCATCTTTCAGCGCCAGCGCGCGCCGATAAAGTTCGTTCCTTGAAAGCCCGGTCAATTCGGCGGCCATCTTCGCCACTTTCTTTACCGGCAGTTCCGCCAGCAGCACCTTCAGCACCCGATCAACATCCAGAGTCGCCGCACCGCTATCGCCAGCACGAGGTTCGGCACCACGGATCATCACCACAAACTCACCCCGGGTGCCATGGGGGTCCTGCTCCAGCTCGGCCAGAACCTCGTGCACCGCGCCGGAATAGAAGGTCTCGAAAGTCTTGGTGATTTCCCGGCCCAGCACCATCTCCCGGTCAGGCCCCAGAACGCCGGCGATATCCCGCACGGATTCGAGAATCCGGTGGGGCGATTCGTAAAAGACGAGGGTCGCAACTTCACTGGAGAGAGACTCAAGACTTGAGCGGCGGCCGGAGCGCTTTGCCGGAAGAAATCCCACAAACAGGAACCGGTCTGTGGGCAACCCAGCGGCGCTCAAGGCGGTCACCAGTGCACAGGCGCCCGGAATGGGACTGACCACGAATCCAGCGGCTCTGGCCTCACGGACCAGAACATAGCCCGGATCGGAGATCAGCGGAGTGCCGGCATCGGAGATCAGAGCCACATCCCGCCCCGCTTCAAGTTCAGCCAGCAAGCTGGCCGCACGGTCTTTTTCGTTATGATCGTGCAGCGCAACCAGCCGCTTGTGAATGCCCAGATGATCCAGCAGCCGGCCACTGTGCCTTGTATCCTCAGCGGCGACCACCTCGACACCGGCCAGGACCCTGGTTGCGCGCGGAGACATATCGTCCAGATTACCAATCGGCGTAGCAACAATAAAAAGCGTTCCGCCTGAAGCACCTTCCCGGCTCACCCCAGAGGGGAAATCACTGACCACATTTTTCAAAGTGCCTGCCTCATTGATGGAATCCCCGGACCGTGACAGTTACGTCATGTGAATTCATCCCGGAGCTGTTAAACTTGCCACCGTTAGCCTGGCGCCACAAGCCCAATAATCCGGAGTATACCGAGCTTGCCATGATAAAGACCCGTATCCATAAACGAGCCCTGGCCAGCGTTCTTGCCGCCACCCTTTTTTCCACCGGTTGTGCCAGCGTCAATCTTGATTCGCACATTGCGCAAACGGCCGATCAGGCCCTTGAAATGGCCAGCAGGGAAGACAACCTCGAGACGGCCCAGGCCTACCTGCTAAGGATTGTCAGCCGGTTCCAGGATCAGGGCAACCACACGGCAGCCCGAACGCTACTTCAAAGTGAGCGGTTGGCGCAAGCTGCACCGGCAATTGAAAACCAGAAATTGCTCCTGTCCATGGCAAGCACAACGGCGCTTGCCGATGAATCCTGGGCAAAAGAACTTGCCCGTGGGATGTCACCTTCGGATTTCATCGACTATCCGGCAGACCTGATGGCGCAGGCAGCAAATCTGCAAGCCGGCACCTTCGCGCTGGCAGAAAATCCGTTGTCCGCGGCCATGACCCTCATATTGCTGGCCCAGACCGACAATACTGCCGATGCACAGCAAATTCATGACCGGGTCTGGTCGTTTCTGGAACAAGTACCTGATGGCCAGCTGGACTCCGCCTCAGCGGATGCAATCGGCTATGAAGCCCAAGGCTGGCTGGAGCTGGCGCGGATTGTACGGGCACCCGACATTGGCATCGATGAACAGGGTCGAATCATACGCGGCTGGCAGAACAACTGGCCGGGTCATCCCGCCGCGCAGGTGCTGCCATCTGACCTGCGACTGATCGCGACACTTGCCGACAGCCGACCCGAGAAAATCGCGCTGGCGCTGCCCCTTAAAGGCCCGCTGGCAACGGCAGGGAAAGCGATTCGGGATGGTTTTCTTGCCGCCTACTACCTGGACGACTCCGCTAATCGCAGCAAAACCGACATCCGGATCCTTGATACCTCCACCACACCGTTCCGCGAACTGTATCGCCAACTTTCAGAACAGGACATTGACCTGGTGGTCGGCCCTCTTGAGAAAGAGGCCCTCGCCGGACTTGGCTCCATGAATACTCTTCCGATACCGGCCCTGGGGCTGAATTACCTGCCACCCGGCGCCCAGGCACCGGACGGACTCTATCAGTTTGGCCTGTCGGCCGAAGATGAAGCACGCCAGATAGCCGACAGACTGGTGGCCGAAGGTCTTCGCCAGGTGTTGGTACTTATTCCCCAAGGCGAGTGGGGCGACCGCGTGGAACAAGCGCTCCTGCAGCGGATGGCTGCCTCTGGCGGTGTTGCCCTGGATATAGAGCGCTTCTTCACGGAAGACAATTTCAGGGCCGTAACAGCCGACCTGCTTGGCATTACCGTCTCCCGTGACCGGGCCATCCAAGTCGAACGCACCATTGGCGTAAACGTTGAATTCGAACCTCGCCGACGTCAGGATGCAGACGCCATCGTCATGGTGGCGGAGGCCACGGTCGCGCGCCAGTTCAAGCCGCTGTTTGCCTTCTATTTCGGGGGCGATCTGCCGGTTTATTCGCCCTCCATCATCTACGAGGGCACGCCATCGCCTTCCCGGGACCGTGATCTGAACGGGGTTATTTTCACCGATATTCCCTGGGTTCTCGGGAACGATAATAAACTTCGCACAACGGCCACGGAGATCATGCCAGGTACCCGCGGCCAGCAAGGCCGGCTGTTCGCCATGGGCGCAGACGCCTGGCACCTCAGCAAACGGCTACCACTGCTCAGGCAGGTCGACGACGCCTCGATTGCAGGGCAGACCGGCGTCCTGACCATGACGCCGCAAGGCAGTATCCACCGGGAACAGCTGTGGGCACAATTCCGCAACGGAACGCCGGAACTTCTGCCGAAGCTCACGCCCGAGGTCTCCGACACCCCCTCCGGAAATGACGCAATGCCGGTCACCGGACGCCATTAAGGAACAACTCAATCGCCATGGATGGCACAAAAACCCTGGGAAATCATTTCGAAGACGTTGCGGCTCGCTACCTTGCCAGTCGCGGCGTCCGGATTCTTGAACGTAACGTCTACAACCGCGGCGGTGAGATAGATCTGATCGGCCGGGATGGCGAAACGCTGGTCTTCTTTGAAGTCCGGTACCGGGGGACCGGCAGCCTTGTGGACCCCGCAAGCTCCATCAATTACGCGAAACAGCAACGGCTGATAAAGGCCGTCTCGTTTTATCTGCACAGACATGGACTTTGGCATAGCGTCTCACGGATTGATGTCATCGCTATCAGCCCGGGTACCGTCAAAAAATACCGGGTACAATGGATCAGGAATGCAATTCTGGCTGGATAGTGATACTGACGATGACCGACACCGAACACCAGATCAATCAATGGTTCGCAAGCCACATGGAGCACACCGCGCAGGCCGCAAGCACTGCAGGCCCTGCCATTGAGGCTGTTGCCGACGCCTTCGTGGCCACCCTGCTCCAGGACGGAAAAATCGTCACCTGTGCCAATGGCAACGCCAATATACTGGCCCAGTACTTCTGTACCTCTCTCCTGAACCGATATGAACAGGACAGGCCCGCGCTACCGGCCATTAACCTCGGGGCAGACGCCACTACCTACTCAGCCATCTGCCGGGACAACCGGTTCAACGACACCTTCTCGCGCCAGGTCAGAGCAATCGGCAAGCCAGGAGACCTGCTTTTTGTGATCGTTGACGATGGCCACAAAGCCAACCTCATTCAGGCCATCCAGGCCGCCCACGACCGGGAAATGAGCGTTGTTGTTCTCAGCGCCAGGGAGAAGTCCGATATTACCTCTCTCATGCATCCCGAGGACCAGGAGATCGCACTCAACAACCTGAGCCCAGCCGAGGCGGCGCCCCTGCTACTGTTAATTATTAATGCGCTGTGCGGACTGATCGACGGCAAGCTATTCGGAGGATAAAAAAGCCAGCTTGCGCTGGCCTTCTGGAACGGGAAAAGCGGCTATTTAACCACCTTGAGCGTCGGCCTTCCTGAGGGCCGGTCCTCCTGCCCGGAAGGAGACGGGGCTCCACCGCTCTCGCGGGCAGTGCCATCGGGGTCCGGCGAGCCAGGCTCACTGCCGAACACCATGCCTTCACCGTTTTCCTTCGCGTAGATCGCCATAATGGCCTGCAGAGGTATGAACACCTGCATGGGCACACCAGCGAAGCGGGCACTGAACTCCAGCGCACCATTACCGATGACCAGGCCACGAACGGCGCCCGGACTGATATTCAGAACGATCTGCCCGTTTGCGACATGTTCAGTCGGCACCTGTACACCCTGAATGCCTGCATCCACCACAATGTAGGGCGTACAGTCATTGTCCAGAATCCACTCATTGAAAGCACGTACCAGGTACGGACGGCTGGACGTCATGGTGTCTTTGCTCTCAGCCACTGCCACTCTCCTGCTCCGGCCAGCGGAACTTTTTAAATCAGCTTCGAATGTCTTCTTCCAGATCAGACAAGCTTGCCTTGAAACCCTCCCGGCTGAAAATGCTGTCCATATATTTCTGCAGCGGTTTGGCCTGTTTTTCGTTAAGGTCGATACCCAGTGCCGGGAGGCGCCATAGAATCGGCGCAATGCAGCAATCCACAATAGTGAACTCTTCGGACAGAAAGAAAGGCGTTTCACCGAACAGCTGTGCCGTTGCCAGCAGGCTTTCCCGCAGCTCTTTACGAGTCGCCTCGGACGCTTTGGCGTTTGGCTGGGCCAGAATCCGGTCAACCAGGCCACACCAGTCTTTCTGGATGCGATGGATCATCAGCCGGCTGTTGGCTCGGGCGACCGGATAAACCGGCAATAACGGCGGGTGAGGAAAGCGCTCGTCGAGATACTCCATCATGATATTGGGCTCGTAAAGCACCAGATCGCGATCTACCAGCGTCGGCAGGGCGTTGTATGGGTTCAGGTCGGCCAGTTCGGCCAGCGGATTGTCCGGGTCCACATCAACGATATCAACGGTAACGCCCTTCTCTGCCAGAACAATACGCACCCTGTGGCTGTAATGACTGGCCGGATCCGAGAAAAACGTCATTGATGACCGCTTGGTCACAACGCCCATAGAACTACCTCACGAGTAAACAAACAGAAATGATCCTGAAAAAACGCAAAAATCCAGCGGGCCGGCTATTGCCCGCTGGAACTCAGGGGACGGGATTATACCCTATTTCTCAGTGTACGTCCTTCCAGTACTCACGATTGAGCAGGTAAGCGAACACAAAGAAGATGGCGACAAAGATCAGGACAAAAATCCCCAGGCGCTCACGCTCCAGCTTGACCGGGTCGGCCATGTAGGACATGAAGTTGGTCAGGTCGTACATGGCCTGATCAAACTCGGCGCCTGTCATGCTGCCCTCAATCGCGTACTCAGGACAAACGTCGGCGTTATTGATGCTGCCACTGAGCGGCTCGACACTGGCCTCGGCACCGATCTTCGGCTCAACGGCACAAAGCCCCTGAAGCCCGACCAGCGCGTGGGGCATGCCAACCAAGGGGAACACAACGTTGTTCACGCCGAACGGACGTGTCTCATCCTTGTAGAAACCACGCAGGTAGGAATAGACCCAGTCTTCACCCCGCAGACGGGTCTCCAGGGTCAGGTCAGGCGGCGGCGCACCGAACCAGTCGGCGGCCATGTCCTTACTCATGGAGTTTTTCATCAGCTCACCGATTTTGGCACCGGTGAAGATCAGATTCTCCTTATAAAGCGCCTCAGGGATCTCCAGATCATTGGCAACCCGCTTGTAGCGGGCGTATTCCATGGAATGACATCCCATGCAGTAGTTGGTGAAAGTAGCCACGCCACGCTGCAGAGACGCCTTATCAGAGTGATCTGAGTCGAACTCATCCAATGACACAGCACCTCCGGCTGCCAGCCCCAAGACCGGCAGGAATGCGATGAAAAGACCAAAGATCAGCTTTCTCATTATCCTGTCACCCTCTCTGGAACTGGTTTGGTTTTCTCCATGCGCGTGTAGAACGGCATGAGAATAAAGTAGAGGAAGTATAACGCCGTCAGAATCTGGGCGACCATAGTGCGACCCTCGGTCGCCGGCACCAGCCCGAGGTAGCCGAGCACAACAAAGCTCACTGCAAAAACCGCAAGCGCAATCTTGCTCAGCCAGCCCTTATAGCGGATGGAGCGCACGGGACTCCTGTCCAGCCATGGCAGGACAAACAGAATCGCAATAGCACCACCCATGACCACCACACCCCAGAACTTCGCCGGCAATCCGAACAACTCCAGTGTGACCGCACGCAACATGGCGTAAAACGGCGTGAAATACCAAACCGGAGCGATGTGCTCGGGAGTCTTGAGCGGATTGGCGGGCTCAAAGTTTGGTTTCTCCAGGAACAGGCCACCCACCTCCGGGAAGTAGAAGACGACGACAAAGAAGATGAAGAAGAAGACCGCCACGCCAAGCAGGTCATGGACCGAGTAGTAAGGGTGGAACGGAATACCGTCTTTAGGAATACCGTTCTCGTCCTTATTCTTCTTGATTTCAATACCGTCCGGGTTATTCGACCCGACTTCATGGAGTGCCAGTATATGCAGCACCACAAGAGCGAGTAGCACGATCGGCAAGGCAACCACATGCAGTGCAAAGAATCGGTTAAGCGTTATGCCGGAAATCAGGTAATCTCCGCGGATCCACAGGGACAGATCATCACCGATCACCGGGATCGCGCCGAACAGGTTAACGATAACCTGGGCACCCCAGTAGGACATCTGCCCCCAGGGCAGCAGATAGCCCATGAAAGCCTCAGCCATCAGCGCCAAATAGATCAGCATGCCAAACAGCCAGATCAACTCACGGGGCTTTTGGTATGAGCCATACATAAGCCCCCGGAACATGTGGAGATACACCACAATGAAGAACGCGGACGCACCGGTGGAGTGCAGATAGCGAAGCAACCAGCCCCACTCAACATCGCGCATGATGTACTCAACGGAGGCAAACGCACCTTCCGAGGTCGGGTTGTAGCTCATGGTCAGCCAGATACCGGTAACCAACTGGTTGACCAGTGCCAGCATGGCCAGGGAACCGAAGAAGTACCAGACATTGAAGTTTTTCGGCGCGTAATACTTGGCGAGGTGCTTGTTCCAGGCGTCAACAATTGGCAGACGCTCATCTACCCAACTAATCAGCTTTTGCATTACGCTGCCTCCGGATCAAGACCAATCGTGACGGTCGCGTCATCGTCGAAGCGATAAGGCGGAATCTCGAGGTTAAGGGGGGCGGGCTGCGACAGGTAAACCCGGCCCGCCATATCGTAGCGGGACCCGTGGCAGGGGCAGAACAGGCCACCCAGCCATTCCTCGCCCAGATCGGCCGGCGCGATTTCCGGACGATACGATGGAACACAACCGAGGTGTGTGCAGATAGCAACCATCACGGCAATTTCCGGCTTCAAAGCACGAAACGTACCATCCGTGATATACGGAGGTTGCTGGGGCTCTTCCGAATTCGGATCCCGCAACCGGTCGGTCAGCTTCTCGATGTTCTCAAGCATCTCCCCGGTGCGGCGGATAACCCAGACCGGCTTGCCCCGCCACTCGACGGTAATCTTCTGACCCGGCTCTACCTTGCTGATATTGACGGTTACCGGCGCGCCTGCTGCTTCCGCTTTGGCACTGGGATTCCAGGATGCCACGAAAGGAACGGCCGCACCGACGACGCCGACTCCACCCACCACGGACGTAGCACCGATCAGAAACCGGCGCCGACCTTGGTTTACGTCGCCATTACTCATTATGGTTTTCTCCCATCAGGCGATGACACAGCCCGCAATTCCGCCGGCAATGTGCATCTAAAAGGACTTCACAACCCAAAAATATAAGCGAACAAATGGTAATGAAATTACCAGGGGCTTACAAGTCGGAAAGCCACGACTGGCACCTTATCCCTGCTCCAGATCAATTTGCCGGCAAATCACCCGAACATAAAAAAACCCGACCAAAGAGGCCGGGTTTTTCAGGATCTGCTCCAGCAATATTAACGCTTGGAGTATTGGGGACGCTTACGCGCCTTGCGCAGACCCACTTTCTTACGCTCAACT
>TARA_R110002072_G_scaffold264625_1_pt1 | contig 36971 bp, 33 predicted proteins | sample TARA_R110002072 | Tara Oceans TARA_R110002072 (sample SAMEA4397118) | marine metagenome | biome: Polar Biome; feature: [SRF] surface water layer (ENVO:00010504); material: water (ENVO:00002006), including particulate matter (ENVO:01000060) such as... | depth 5 m
GACAAGTTGCAGGAGGAAGTCAATCTATAAGAAGTAGTTGGGATGTATTAAGACAAACAGGAGCAACTGCAAAACAAATGTTGGTAAATGCTGCAGCTGCAAGATGGAATGTAGATGCATCAACATTAAAAACATCAAAAGGAATTATTACCAATGCAAATGGAGATGAGTTAGGTTATGGAGAAGTTGTAAAAGAAGCTGCTTTATTGGAAGTTCCTGAAAATGTAAAACTAAAAGAAATTGAAGATTTCACTATTATTGGTAGAGATGCTATAAATGTAGATATTGATGAAATCATCACAGGAAAACCTTTATTTGGTTTAGATTATAAAGCAGAAGGAATGGCTATTGCAGTTGTTTTAAGACCACCAGCTTTTGGTCAAAAATTAGTAGATTTTGATGATACCAAAGCAAAAGCTGTAAATGGAGTTTCAGAAGTTATAAAATTTGGTGATAAAATTGCTGTTTTAGCAACATCAACTTGGGCAGCAATGAAAGGTAAAAAAGCATTGACAGCAAATTATAAAGATGATCAACCAGAAAGTACAGAAAATCACGATAAAATTTTAACGGATATTTTAGATGGTAAAAAGTTTGAGACTAGACGTGAAGATGGAAATATAAAACAAGCTTTTACAACTGCAGACAAAGTGATTGAAAGAACTTATCATTCGCCTTTTTTGCCTCATAATTGTCTAGAACCAATGAATTTTTATGCGGATGTTACAGCAGATAAAGTTCATTTAGTTGGGCCAATTCAAACGCCACAATGGACTGTAAGTAGAGTTGCTCAATTGTTAGAAAGAGAACCAGAAACCATTCATTGCGAAATGACAAGAATGGGTGGAGGTTTTGGAAGACGTTTGTATGGAGATTTTGCTTTAGAAGCTGCAGAAATTTCAAGCTTAGCGAAAAAAGCAATAAAAGTTGTTTTTACTAGAGAAGATGACATGACTGCAGGAACTTACAGACCAGCAATAAAATATAGAATAAAAGCATCTTTAAAAGATGGAAAAGTTACAGGATATTATTTAAAAGAAGCTGGCATTAATGGAAATATGTATGGCGCAATTGCTAACTTTTTTCCTGCAGGTTGTATTCCAAATTTTAAAGTAGACACTGCAAATCATAACAGTAATATTACAACTGGTGCTTGGAGAGCTCCATACACCAACTTTTTAGCATTCGCAGAACAATCTTTTTTTGATGAATTAGCCACTGAATTAAATATTGACGCGATTCAATTACGTTTAGATTTATTACAAAACGTAAAAAGTTCAACCGATGATAAAATAGAATATTCTGGTCAAAGAATGGAAGACACTATTAAATTGGTGAGAGAAAAAGGAAATTGGGGCAACACACAAGAAGGAGTTTTTCAAGGATTTTCAGCTTATTACTCTCATAACACTCATGTTGCAGAAATTGCAGATATTGTTTTAAAAGACGGTTTTCCTGTGGTTAAAAAAGTAACAGTTGCTGTAGATTGTGGAATTTTGGTAAATCCAACAGGTGCAAGAAATCAAGTTGAAGGTGGTGTTTTAGATGGAATTGGACATGCAATGTATGCAGATTTTTCTTTTAAAGATGGGAAGCCAGCTCACAAAAATTTCGATACGTATAGACTTATTAGAATGCAAGAAACACCAAAAGTTGAGGTTTATTTTATAGAAAATAATTTATCGCCAACAGGTTTAGGAGAACCAGGTTTACCTCCTGCAGGTGGTGCAGTTGCGAATGCAATTAACGTAGCTTTAAATAAGCGTTTATATAGCCAACCATTTTTAAATGAGTTAAAAAAGAGCTCGGTTTTAGGTTAAAATAAAAAATTTGCCAAAATAATTTTATCTTGACAAATTTAACGCTGATAAATTTTGGGGAACAATTTTTTGTGTTTCTGTTAGAGAGTTCAAAAATAGTATATTATACAAGTTGTTTTTAGCTTTTTTCGATAAGTAGGTCTATTTACTCTTTAAATTATCGATACTAGAAGTTGGTATGTTTTATATTGATCTTGTTTTTTAATAGTAAAATGTTATTGATACCAAAATCATCAAAAATAAATTTCTTGAGCTAATCTAAAAGTATTTGCATGAGCATCTACTACAATATTTACGTCTTTAGAATAGCCACCACCCATAGAACACATTACAGGAATTTTTAAATTAAAACAAGTTTGTAAAACGAATCGATCTCGTTCTTTGCAACCTTCAATAGTTAAAGAAAGTTTTCCTAATTTATCAGTTTCTAAAACATCAACCCCACATAAATAATATATAAAATCTGGTTTTTCTTGGTTGATGAGTTTTGGTAAAACTGTTTTTAAGATTGATAAATATGCATCATCTTTTGTTTCGTTATCTAAAGCAATATCTAAATCAGACTTTTCTTTTACAAAAGGATAATTGCCTTTTCCATGCATCGAAAATGTAAAAACTGTTTTATCATTTTGGAATATTTCTGCAGTTCCATTTCCTTGATGAACATCTAAATCTATAATAAGAATTTTAGTTGCTAAACCTTTATTTTGCAAATATTTTGCACCAATTGCTTGGTCATTTAACATACAAAAAGCTTCACCTCTGTTCGAAAATGCATGATGAGTGCCACCAGCAATATTCATAGCAATTCCATTTTTTAGGGCAAATTCACTGGCTTTCATGGTGCCATCAGCAATAATCATTTCACGTTCTATTAAAACTTCAGATAATGGAAAACCTATTCTTCTAGCTGCTTTTTGATTTAAGGTAATATTTAACAAATCGAAGAAGTATTCAGAATCGTGAACCGAAAAAAAATGTTTGTTATTAGGGATTTCTGGCTCAAAAAAGTTCTCTTTATTGCAAGTTCCTTCGTAGGTTAATTGTTCAGGAAGTAAATCATATTTTATCATCGGGAAACGATGTCCTTCTTTTAAAGGATGATGATATATTGGGTGATGCGCAATTTTTAGCATTGTAGACACTTAATATTTAATTTCTACAAAATAAGAAAAAGGGCATTGTGTTTAAAAGAATTAAAGTAAAAAAAAGAATTGCTGTTGTAACTACAACAGCAATCCAGGATAAACTGGGGGAAACTATTTCTGTTGAGGGATTTTTAAGCGTATACAAATATACTATGCATGCATAGTATATTTTTTATAAATTAGATAAACGGAATATTAAATTCTTTAAATAGAAGGTTTTATAGGTTGAAGATGTTTTTCTAAGGGAGTTTTTTCACATCTCATCCTTTTTTTAAGAACCTTTTCAGGTTTCATATAAGAATGTTTTCAATTAAGAATAGCTTTCATGCTGTCATCAGCATTTATCATTTTACGTTCAATTAAAACTTCAGATAAACGAATACCTGTTTTTCTAGTGTTTTTTTTGATTTAAGGTAATATTTTGTAAATCGAAGAAGTATTCTGAATCGTGATAAATTGGGTGATGCGCAATTTTTAGCATTGAAAAACTTAATCCGTAAACTTCTTAAAATTAAAATCTTTTGAAGAAGAATTATACCTTGCTTTTATAAAAAAATCTTTATACTTAAAAACGGTACCTCCTTTATTCTTAGATTTAAATTCCTTCATTTTATCAAAAGCATTTTCTTCAATTTTTCCTTGAATATGATTAAAATCGGAATCTAACAAAGATTCAATTCTAGTAGTTTTGTTGTTGGTAAAAGAATTAAAAGCTAGTTGAGTAGGATTAAAAAACACAGTTACAGCTCCAATAGAACCAATTGGAATTCCTCCAAAAGGCATCATCATGCCTCCACCCGTATTTTGAACTATATACCCACCAATGGTTAAATGGTATCTATTTTTTACTTTTCTAACAGATAAACCTGTATTCCCTTTTGCAATTCTTCTTAAAAAACGTTTTGTTTTTCCTAGTTCTCTAGAAGAATCATAAATACCACCTTCTTGCATAATAGGGGTGTTTTTAAAAGTGATAGAATCGTTTTTAGAAGCAGAATACTCTTTTACTAAGTTACCTGTTGCAAAATCTAAAATTTCTACTGTAAATTCATCTTTAGTGGTTGCTAACGTAAAAAGATGATCGCCATTTAAATAAGAATTTGTTCTTTTTGCTTTTTCACCTAGTTTGGGTTTTCTAAACTGAAAAGAGGTTGCTAATAACGTGTTCAAATCTATTTGCAGGACTTGCGTAAACATTTTATGATGATCTAATGTGATCAAAATTGTATGATCTCTCACAAACATTTTTCTAAATTCAGAAGTTAATTCGATAGAATTTGGTGTGTTTTCTTCAAATTTATTCAAATCGTCACCTTCTACTAAAAGAGAAGTAAGGTTTTTATTTTTACCTTTAGTATCTATAAATCTTAGGTCAGCAACATTTATATTATTTTTTTGTGGATCTCCATTTTCGTTGAAAGTATAAATAGATAAACTATTATGTAACCTAGAACCAGCAATTAAGTAAAACTTATTTTTAGAAACTACAGTTTGTATAAATGTTTCATTTTTATCGATAGAAAACTCTTTCAATGAAGTTGAACCATCTTTAAAAGAAAATCTTACAGAAGCAAATTCTGTTTGTTTTTTATTGGTTAAAAAAACACGATAAGAATCGTCTTTAGAAACGCTAGAACCAATAATGACCTTAAATTTTCTTCTTTTTTCTTCGGATGATATTTTCTCTGAAACTTTAAAATCTGCATCAATTTTGTACCCATACACATTTTTTGCATCCGCTACAAAAAAAGCTATTTCATCAGTTTCTGTGTTCACTACAGGAATTACATCTTTTATGTCTGATGATGAGGTTTTTAAATCGTTCTGAAAACTTATTAATGTTTCTTGGCAGAAAACAGAAAAACTAAAACTTATACATAATGCACTTATTATATTCTTTATCATTTTTTATTTTTAACTAACTTCTTGTCCGTTTTTAACTTTTTTTCCTGGTTCCATAAATGCTAGTTTTCCATCAGGAGTATCTGTCATTAAAATCATTCCTTGGCTTTCTACGCCACGTATTTTTCTTGGTGCTAAATTCACTAAAACAGAAACTTGCTGGCCAATAATATCTTCTGGAGAAAAACTTTCTGCAATTCCAGAAACAATAGTTCTTACATCAATACCAACATCAACCTTAAGTTTTAAAAGCTTTTTAGTTTTGGCAACTTTTTCAGCTTCTAAAATTGTTCCGATTCTAATATCTAGTTTTGTAAAATCTTCAAAATCGATGGTTTCTTTTTGAGGAGCAACTACTTTTTTCTCTTGCTCGTTGGCAATTTTAGTTGCTTCTAATTTTTCAATTTGAGCATCAATTGTTTTATCTTCAATTTTAGAGAACAATAATTCACCTTTTTCTATTTGATGATTTGCATCAATTAAAACGTTTTTTTCGGTGATGTTTTCCCAAGATAAGTTTGCATCAAGATTTAAAATTCCTTTTAATTTTGACGCTGTAAAAGGTAAAAATGGTTCTGCTAAAACTGCTAAAGCTGCTGATATTTGCAAAGCAACAAACATAATTGTTTGTACACGCTCTGCATCAACTTTAATCATTTTCCAAGGCTCTTCATCAGCTAAGTACTTGTTACCAAGTCTAGCTAAATTCATTAATTCTTGGCTTGCTTCTCTAAATCTATATCTTTCTATCGATTTTCCAATAATATTTGGAAACTCCTTAACAGCCGCTAAAACGTCTTCATCAATTTCTGAAAAATCGTTTGGTTCAGGTACAATTCCTGTATAATATTTGTTTGTTAAAACCACAACTCTATTGATGAAATTACCAAAAATGGCAACCAATTCGTTGTTGTTTTTCGCTTGAAAATCTTTCCAAGTAAAATCGTTGTCTTTACTTTCTGGAGCGTTTGCAGTTAATGTATAACGTAAAACATCTTGTTGATTTGGAAATTCCTCCAAATATTCATGTAACCAAACTGCCCAATTTTTAGAGGTCGATAATTTATTACCTTCTAAATTCAAAAATTCGTTTGCAGGTACATTATCAGGTAAAATATAGTCTCCATGCGCTTTTAACATCGATGGAAAAATAATACAATGAAAAACAATGTTGTCTTTTCCAATAAAATGAACGAGTTTAGTATCGTCTTTTTTCCAATAATCTTCCCAATTTTTACCTTCTCTTGCTGCCCATTCTTTGGTAGATGAAATGTAGCCAATAGGCGCATCAAACCAAACATATAAAACTTTTCCTTCAGCATCTTTTAAAGGAACAGGAATTCCCCAATCTAAATCTCTGGTTACAGCTCTTGGTCTTAAACCATCGTTAATCCAAGAATTAACCTGACCTAAAACATTCGGTTTCCAATCCTTTTTATTTTCGACCCAATTTTTTAAAAAAGCTTCGTGTTTATCTAAAGGTAAAAACCAGTGTTTTGTTTCTTTTACTGTTGGTACATTTCCTGTAATTGCAGATTTTGGGTTAATTAAATCTGTTGCATTATGAGACGTTCCACAATTTTCACATTGGTCTCCATAACTTTCTTCAAAGCCACATTTTGGGCAGGTTCCCACAATAAATCTGTCAGCTAAAAATTGATCTGCTTCAGCATCATACAATTGTGCAGAAGTTTCTTCAATAAACTTACCATCATTATACAATTTTGTAAAAAAATCTGAAGCTGTTTTATGATGAATTTCTGCAGAAGTTCTTGAATAATTATCAAAAGAAATACCAAAATCTGCAAAAGATTTTTTAATAATTGTATGGTATTTATCAATAATATTTTGAGGAGAAATACCTTCTTTTTTGGCTCTCATTGGTATGGCTACACCATGTTCATCTGAGCCAGAAATAAAGGCAACATCTTTGCCTTTTAAGCGTAAATAACGTGCATAAATATCTGCTGGCACATACACACCTGCTAAATGACCAATATGAATTGGACCATTTGTATAAGGTAAAGCTGCTGTAATTGTATATCTTTTTGGAGTATTCATCCTATATTTCTTTATTTTAGGTACTTATTATTGAAGTGCAAAAGTACAAAAAACAGCGTTTTAATAACCATTGAAAATTGATACATTTACGTCAATAAATTATTTAAATTAATAGAAACAAGAAACAATATACATTTTGAATATTAAATCACTTTTTACGATTGCTTTATTACTGATTATTACATCAGTAAACGCTCAAGAAAAATTAATAAGTCCACCATATTTAAAAGTTGGAGATACTATTGCTATTGTTGCACCTGCAGGAATTTTACAAGGTAGACAAGCAACAATTCAGCAAGCGCAAAAATTAGCAGAAAGTTGGGGTTTAAAAGTTGTAATAGGGAAAAATATTTACAGTCAAAATAATCATTTTGCAGGAACTGATGATGAACGTTGTCAAGATTTTCAAGACGCTTTAGATAATAAAAAGGTAAAAGCAATTTGGGCTGCAAGAGGTGGTTATGGTTCTGTAAGAATTTTAGATATGTTAGATTTTACTGAATTTAACAAGAATCCAAAATGGGTAATTGGGTATTCTGATATTACTGCGTTTCACAATCATATTCATAATTTAGGTTTTGAAACCTTGCATGCAATGATGCCAACAAGTTTAGAGGAAAAACCAGAAGAAATTATTGAAACAATAGCAACTTTTAAAAAAGCACTTTTTGGTGAAAATTTAAAATACGAAATACCATCATCACCTTACAATAGAGTTACTTCGTCAAGCTCAGCACAAGCATCATCCAAAGAAATAAAAGGAGAATTAATAGGAGGAAACTTGGCAATTTTAACTTCCATGTTAGGTTCTAAAAGTCAGTTAAAAACAGAAAATAAAATTTTATTTATTGAAGAAATTGGCGAGTATAAGTATTCGATTGATAGAATGTTGCAGAGTTTAAAACGTGCAGGATATTTTACCAAGGTAAACGCTGTTATTGTTGGTGATATGTCACTGATCAAAAAAAATACGACAAAATGGGGAAGTTCTATTGAGCAACTTATTCTAGATATAATTCCAGAAGATATTCCTGTTTTATTTGATTTTCCTGCTGGTCATGAAGCAGAGAATAGAGCAATGATTTTTGGGAGAGTGATTAAGTTGGCAGTTGGCAGTGAACAGTATTCAGTGATTTTTGAAGACTAAATAATTGTTTTTATTTTAAATAAAGTTGAGTCTATATCATTGTAAAGTTTTGAAAATCGTTGTTTTCTATTTTCTTGTTCTCTAAATTCTTTACCTTGAAATCCTCCAATAAGTTTAAATACCTTGAATTTAGAGTGATTATGATTTTCTTCATTTAAATTGAAATCGATATTTAAAATTTCCTTTTTGATGTCTTGAGAAAGTAATGTTTTTTTCATTTTATCAATAAATACTTTTATTTCAATCTTAAATTGATTTATTTCATCATCAGTAATTATTTTATCATTCTGATGTCTTAAACATTCTGTTTTTAGGAATTCTAAATATTTAATTAAAGTTTGTGCTTTCATATCTCTATAAAAGTAACCAATAATTTGTAATTTAACAGTCTTGGCAATTTTCATCAAAATGATGATTGCAAACTGCCTACTGAAAAACTGAAGACTAAAAAAAAATGGCAGAACATAACGAACTTGGTGAAAAAGGAGAAAAATTTGCAGCTGAATATCTACTCAAAAACGATTATAAAATCCTTGAAAAAAACTACAGATATTTAAAAGCTGAAGTAGATATTATTGCACAAAAAGGAAACACTTTAGTTGGTGTTGAAGTAAAAACAAGAAGCTCAGATTATTTTGGAGATCCACAAGATTTTATCACCCCTAAAAAAATAAAATTATTAGTTTCTGCAATCGATTATTATGTGGTACAAAGAGATTTAGATGTTGAGGTTCGTTTTGATATTATTGCTATTTTACATCAAAATAACAAATTTACAATGGAGCATTTTGAAGATGCTTTTTTGTATTTCTGATAAAATATATTTGTCATGCTGAATTTATTTCAGCATCTTTTTATCAATCAAAATATCAATTTTAAAAGATTCTTATTTCTTCTCCAAAAACTCTTTAACATCATTAATTTCATTGGGTTTTCCTATAATTTTTTTGTTTTTATCTAACACTAAATAAGTAGGAGTAGAGTTTATTTGATAAGTTCTAGCTGTTTCGTTTTCCCATTTATTTAAACCTAAAACATTATGCCAACCTTGTAAATTTGTATTTTTATAAGTGCTCCAAACATAAGAATCGTTCTCTAAAGCAAACGCAATAACCTTCGTATTTGGCTTGGTTTTCATGTACGAATATAATTCAGGAATTTCTCTTAAACAATGAGAACAACCTGTACTCCAAAAAACCAAAACATAGTTTTCAGCATCATTTAAAGTAGATAATTTTAAGTTTCTACCATTTTCAGTCCAAGAAAAATCGGGTGCAATTCTGCCAATTTCAGCAGCAAACAACGCTTGTTTTTCGTTTTTGAATTTAGAGTCTTGCAAATTTATGGGTAATTTATTGTAATGTTTTTCAAACAGATAATCTATAATTTCTAAATTTTTAGAAGTCTCAAATTGCTCTATTAAAAACTGAATAATATCTCTCTTATAACTTTGATTATTAATTTTAGAAAGCACAGTATCAATAGAAGATTTAAAGAGAACTTGTTGTTGCTCTAAATCTTCGGCATAATTAATGTAAAACACATAATCTAAAACTCTGTTTATTAAAAACGAAGAATTCATTAAGGTTTTGTTCGAAAAATCTAAATAATCGAAAAATGTATTTTTAATATTCGCCAAATAATCATTGGCAGAATTTAAAATTTCTGGAGTATTTTTTCTTGCACTAGCGATTATAAATGGAGCAACATATTTGCCTTTTGCAGATTCAACATATTTGTTTTGAACAGCATTTACATCTCTATAAGCTTTTTTATATTTCTCTTTAAAATCTAAACTTGGGTTTTGTAAAACCGCTATTTGAATAGAATCCAACCTTTGTTGCATCATAGAAATATCTCTATTATAATTGTTATAAAGAGTATTTTCAGACGATTCTGTATAAGCAACAGATTCTTGTGGATATTCAGGGTTAAAAATAAAAGAAACATCTTCGTTATTGTAAAAAAAGTCAATAAAAGTTGCACCTTCTAAAGCATATGTTGCTCTGTAAGTTCCTGGCTTTGCAGATGTAGGTAATTTTAATGCAAAAGAGCTAACAGCTTCTTTTTTACCTCCAATTAAAAGAGAATCTGTTTTTAAAGTGGTGTTATTTACAAAGACTTGCTTTGTACCTTCAATTTTATAAAGAATTAGCCAATCTGTTTCTAAATTTGGACTCATTGCGCCTTTTATTGTATGTTGAGCATACGAAATGGAAGAAATCAACAATAAGATAGGTAGTATTTTTTTTATCATTTTAATCAGTTTTTCTATGAAGATATTTGTCAACAAGTGTACCAAAAATAACATTTCTCATTTAAAATGAATTATATTGTAACGTTAAATTATATGTTATGTTTTTTTCTGATAAAATTGTTTGGATAACAGGTGCTTCTTCTGGAATTGGAAAAGCGTTGGCTTTAGAATTATCAAACCAAAATGCAAAATTGATTTTATCTTCTAGAAAAAAGGACGATTTAGCGTTGGTGAAAGCAGCTTGTAAAAATCCTGATAAGGTAAAAATTATCACATTAGATTTAGAAGATTATACAAATTTACAATCTAAGGCAGATGAAGCTATTGTAGCATTTGGTACCATAGATGTTTTGGTGAATAATGGAGGAATTAGTCAGCGTTCTTTGGTAAAAGACACTACTATTTTGGTTGATAAAAGAATTATGGATATTAATTATTTAGGAACTGTGGCTTTAACAAAAGCTATTTTACCTCATTTTATCAAAAATAAAAACGGACATTTTGTAGTAACAACAAGTATTGTTGGGAAAATTGGGACTCCTTTACGTTCTAGTTATGCAGCAAGCAAACATGCTTTGCATGGTTTTTTCGATAGTTTACGAGCAGAAATACATCAAGAAAATATTGCAGTAACCTTGGTTTGTCCTGGCTTTATAAATACCAATATTTCTAAAAATGCCTTAACAGGGAATGGAACTCCACAACAAAAAATGGATACTGCTACAGCAAACGGAATTCAGCCAGAACGTTTTGCGAAATTAATGCTAAAGGCTATTGAACAAAGAAAAGAGGAGGTTTACATTTCTGGTGCAAAAGAGAAATTAGGTGTGTATGTGAAACGCTTCTTCCCAAAAATATTTTCTAAAATGATCAAGAAAATGAGTGTTACTTGATTGCATTTTATCCACTAATTCACAAATTATTTTATTTGATGTTAAAAATTAAAATTTGGCTAAAGCCAACAACATACAAAATATTATGACTATTGAAAGTATTATAATATAATAAAAGATGTTAATTTTTTTTAAAAGACACAGATTTTTGTGTGCCAAATATTAGCAAAATTCGTGAATTCGTGTCAAATATTTTAAAAGATAATTTAGTCTTTAAAATAATCCAAACCTTCAAAATAAGAAACAATGGCTTCTTTCATTAACACAGTTTGTTCACCAGGTTTTAGATTTGGTAATTCTGTAAGTGTTTTATAATGTGGCCAACCATCATCATCAAAATAATCGAACTCATAATACCCATAAGGTTCTAACAATTTGCAGATTGCTATGTGCATCAAGTTCATTTTTTCGTCTTTTTTAAACTCTCTATAACCTTGCCCTAATTCCTGCACACCTACTAAATATAGAATTCCATCTACATTTAATTCATCACCTTCAGAAAAATCATTGGTTAATTTTTCAACTAAAAAATTCCATTTTTCTTTTAAATCGCTCACTTTTGTCATAAAAAACATTTAAGGTGTAAAGATACAATGCCCATTTTTAATTTGTAAAAAAAGGATGTAGATTTACAGAAATTATTAAAAATGAATATTGTTGACATCATAATTGTTGTAATTCTAATTTTTGCTGCTGTAAGAGGTTTTATAACTGGGCTTTTTTCTTCTGTAGCATCTTTAGTAGCAATAGTTGCAGGTGTTTTTTGTGCCATCCATTATTCTCATTATGTAGAAGCCGAATTTCAAGATTCTGTTTTAGAATGGTCTAGCAATACCTATAAAATAGCCTCTTTTGCAATTACTTTTTTGGTAGTAGTTCTTACGATTCTTTTTCTAGGAAAACTGTTAACTAAATTAGCAGATATTAGTTCTTTAGGCTTGTTAAATAAGATTTTAGGTGGAATATTTGGAGCTTTAAAATGGTCTTTAATACTAAGTGTTATTTTTCTTTTGTTTGATAAATTCAACAAAACGATTCCTTTTGTAGAAAAAGAAACTTTGGAAGAATCTATACTTTATAGTCCAGTAAAATCGATAATACCAACGTTATTTCCTGCTATTATGGATAAAGAAAACCCTACTTTAAAGTTTGATTAATAGCTTTAATCATATTTAAAAAAAGATAGATCAATAAAAAAAGGCTTGCAATTGCAAGCCTTTAGTTTTTAAATTTATATTATAGTAGTTCTACTTTACCACTGCTAATATGATAAACACCACCAATTATTTTAATTTCACCATTTTCTTCCATTTCTTTTAAAATAGGGCTTTTTTCTCTAATCCTTTTAATTGTTAAACTAACATTGTTTTCAATAGTTTTGTTTAAAAATTCATTATTAGAAGAGTTGTGTTTTCCTTTTATTTGAGTTTCAGATAAACTAACTGCAGGCTGAATATTATTTAACATAGATGTAATGTTACCAAGTTCTACATGATCGCAAGCAGCTTTTACAGCTCCACAACTTTCATGTCCTAAAACTAAAACAAGCTTACTTCCTGCTACTTTACAAGAATACTCCATACTTCCTAAAATGTCTGTATTTTCAAAATTACCAGCAACTCTGGCTACAAAAACATCTCCAATTGTTTGATCAAAAATTAACTCTACAGGAACTCTAGAATCTATACAAGATAAAACAATTGCTTTTGGGTGCTGACCATCTGTAGTTTGAGAAATTAATGCTTTATGATCTATAGTGTGAACTTCATCTCTTATAAAACGAGCATTACCTTCTATAAAATCTTGTAACACTTTCATAGGTGTTAATTGATCTTGTGCTTCTTTTGTTATTGCTTTGTTTCTGTGTGGCATAATTATATTTTTTAATTTTAAACTGTGTCTTTTATATTTCTTTTTACCCAAATAATGCATTCTTCAAAGCTTTTGAAGATGTGTTCTTTTGGTATAAAATCTGGAATAATATCAATTCGTTCCATCATATATCTTGGTTGCTTTAATAAATTTACAAATAAAACTTCAACGTTTTTAGTTTTTAAATCTTGCAACATATCTTCCATAGCATATAAGCCAGACTGATCCATATATTGCATTCTACCTAAACGCATAATTACTGTTTTAGCAGTGTTTGGTATTTGTAGTGAAAGCGCTTGAAAATCGCTAGTAGAACCAAAAAACAAAGGACCTTTAATATGTTTGATAAAAACTTCTTCTTTTAAATTGATAGGGAATTGTCCTTCATCTGGCCAAGATTCTTCTTTTAAAGACTTAACATCTGATCTTTCTGCAGTTAAATCTCCAATTTTTTTCATAAACATTAAGGAGGCAATTACCAAACCAATTCCTACAGCATATACTAAATTCCAAAAAGTAGATAGAATTAAAACTACGATCATAATTAAAACCTCTGAACTTAATTTTATAGGTCCTAACTTTATATCTTTTGGTAAACTTGGTATCGCTTTTAACCCTTTATAATCCATAACTCCAATACCAACTGTTATTAAAATTCCTGCTAAAACTGCAGCTGGAATTTTAGATGCTATGGGTCCTAAGCCTAGCATTATTACTAGTAACATAATACCTGCAATCATACCAGAAATTTTGGTTTTACCACCAGCATTAATGTTTACAACAGTTCTAATAGTTGCTCCTGCACCAGGAAGACCACCAAACAAAGCAGCAATACTATTTCCTATTCCTTGCCCAACCAATTCTTTATTTGGTTTGTGTTTTGTTTTGGTCATATTATCTGCAACAACACTTGTTAAAAGTGAATCTATTGCTCCTAAAAGTGATAAAGTTAAGGCTGTAAAAATGTAAGGGCTAATGCTATTTAGAGAAAAACCCGAAAAAATTTCCCATTTAATTGTTGGTATTCCACTTGGTATTTCTTGAATGGTTCTATAGTCTAATCCAAAACCAACAGCAATACCAGAAACAACAACTAAAGCAACGAGTGTACTTGGAATTTTAGTTGTAATCCGTTTAAAGCCATAAATAATAAAAATAGTTCCTAGAGCCAGTAATAGTTCTAATAAATTAATGTTTTGCAAAGCTCTTGGAATAGCTTTTATAGCTCCTAAAGCTCCAGAAGTTTCTTTAGCAGCTAATGTTTGAGATTCTTTTAAAATATCTTCAGGGGCAATATTTTCTGCTCTTTTAATGGTTTCTTCAAAGTTTTCTAAAACTAAAATTCCTTCTCCTGCTTCTTCTTTTAAAATGTTTTCTAAAATTACTTCCTCTGCTTGTGGTTTAAATGTTTCAACAAATACAATATCTTCTTTTGGATAATACCCTAAAGATGGTAATATTTGAGTCAGTAAAATAATAACACCAATAGCCGTCATAAAACCAGAAACTACAGGATAAGGAATGTATCTTATATATTTACCTAAGCCTATTAAACCTAAACCTATTTGAAATAAACCAGCCAATAAAAAAACAGTTAAAATAGCAGGTAAAGCTTTAGAAACGTCTCCATCATTCGCTGCAATAATACCAGCAATAATTATCATACTTACTGCAGTCATTGGTGCAGTTGGTCCAGAAATCTGTGTGTTTGTTCCACCAAAAAGAGCAGCAAAAAAACTTATAAAAATAGCACCATATAAACCTGCACTTGGTCCTAAACCAGAGGAAACTCCAAATGCCAAAGCCAAAGGTAAAGCAACAATACCAGCAGTAATACCACCAAAAGCATCACCTTTAATGTTTGAAAATAATTTTTTCATTCTATTATTTTTGTTTTGAAATTTTGAGAAACCAAGTTAACGATTCTATTTTGATAATTTATTAATTATTTGAAAAGGGTTTTTTTAAAATTTAATGGGTTAGCATTATTGAGCAATTTAGCTCTTTTGCTAAATTTCCAAATTTATATTTCGCTTCTTTTGTTTTGTCTCTTTCTCTATTTACAAACAACAATTGAACATTATTTCTAGACATATATTTACTCATGTTTGTTAAAGTATTATCTCCATTTTCAAAAACGAACTCAACCATGTTTTCTGGTTTTGAGTCTTTATTTTGATCAGTAACTGTATCACTCTTTACTTGAAAAGATATTAAAGGCTTTTTAGCAAAAGATACTATCGTGTCTCTATAATTATTTGCACTTATTAATCTAGATTCATTTAGCAAACCTAGAGATAACTCTGAGCTTGCTTCTAAAGTAATTTTATCAGAAGCAATCATCACTGTACCTTTATGTTCTTTTAAAACTAATTCTAAAATATTATCACCTAAAAATGATAATATTTTAGAATTTTTATTGCCTAGAATTATAAGATCTGGTTGTGTTTCTTTAATTCGATTACTAATCTCATCTTTTAAATTTCCAAATGAAACTTGATGATGAATCGCAATACTATGATCGTTATTGATTTCTGTTATTAATTTTTTAATTTGAGTATCAGCTTCTAAAAACTTTTCATTAATAGTTCTCATTACAGAAAGCTGACTTTCTTTTTTTACAATATCTGTTGGTTTTTTTACACAGAAAAAATCAATTTCACCATCTAAAATTTTTGCTAAGTTTAAACCGTTCTTAACAATTTTTTCTGTGGATGTGTTAATATCTGACAGAATTAATATTTTTATTTTTTTCATAATAATTATTCTAGGCAGATTTTTTAGGTCTTAAATTAAAAAACTCGATATAACTTGGAGGGTTTTCAACAATTCCTCTTTCTGAAACTAATTGAATATCAATATTTCTTTCTTTTGCTTTAAAAGCAAAATCTTCTAAAATTTCTATAATATCGTTGTCTAAATATCTAGTTTTTCTTACATCTAACTCTAAGTATGTATCTCTTGGCAAACTATCTAATTCTTTTAAAATAGCACCTTTATTAAAGAAAGTTACTTCTTCTGCAAAGGTCATTTTAATCTTGTGTTTTCCATTACTTTTATCTTCAATATGAAGAAAATGAGAATTTTGAAAACTTTTAATTAAAATAACTACGATACCAACAGCTAAACCTAAACCAATCCCTACTAATAAATCTGTAAAAACAATCCCTACAACTGTTACTGTAAATGGTATCCATTGTTTCCAACCTAATTGTACCATTTCTTTAAAAACAGCAGGTTTTGCTAATTTGTAACCAACAACTAATAATATAGCTGCTAATACAGATAACGGAATTTTATTTAATAAAGTAGGAATTAAAATCACAGAGATCAATAATAAAAAACCATGAATAATTGCAGATAACTTTGTTCTACCTCCAGACTGTATGTTTGCAGAACTTCTTACAATTACCTGTGTAATTGGCAAACCACCAATTAAACCAGAAATTATATTTCCTGTACCTTGTGCTAATAATTCTCTATTGGTAGGTGTTACATTTTTATGAGGATCTAATTTATCTGTAGCTTCTACACATAATAATGTCTCTAAACTTGCTACTAATGCAATTGTAAATGCAGTAACCCATATTTGAGGATTTGAGATTGCGCTAAAATTTGGGAAACTAAATTGATCTAAGAAAGAATCGAAACTATCTGGAACAGGCACACTTACCAAATGTTGTGGACTAATACCGTATTTAGAATTTTCGCTTGTTGCAAAATAATATACAATACCTACAACCACAGCTACTAACGGACCTTGTATTATTTGAAAAAATTTACCTTTTTTAGATAAAATATTACTCCAAAGTATTAAAATAGCCAAGCCTATAAAACCTACAATTGTAGCACCTAAGCTAATATTATTAATGGCTTTAAAAATTTCAGAAAAAGTATTTTGTCCATCTACTTGAAAGAAAGCAAAATCTCCTTCTGGGTCAGAATCATATCCAAAAAAGTGTGGTATTTGTTTTAATATTATAATAATACCAATACCTGTTAACATTCCCTTAATTACAGATGAAGGAAAATAATATCCAATAATTCCTGCTTTTAAAAAACCAAAAACTAATTGAATAACTCCCCCTAAAACTACTGCTACCAGAAAGTTTTCATACCCTCCTAAAGTACCAATAGCTGTTAATACTATTGCAGCTAAACCTGCTGCAGGGCCACTAACTCCTATTTTAGAGCCACTAAGAGCACCTACAACAACTCCTCCAATAATTCCAGCAATTACTCCAGAAAATAAAGGCGCTCCACTTGCTAATGCAATACCTAAACATAAAGGTAATGCTACGAAAAACACTACAACACTTGCAGGTAAATCGTTTTTGATATATTTAAACATATATAAAAGATTTTCACTCTAAATAATTTATTTAGAGTATTTTAAATTTAAAAAATAATTGATTTTTGACTTAATAAACGATATGTTATATTAAGTATTTAGGTGGTGGAGTAGTAATTTTAGGATATTCAGAAATATAGTTTTTAGATTGAAAACTAATATTTTTCTTCTTCTGAATTTTATTTAAAACCAAAAAAGAGTTTTCATTTTCTGAAGCTATTTTTACTTTAATTTCTTTAATAGAGTTGTTTCCTTCCTCTTCTTCATTCATGTTAAGAAGAAAAGAAAGATTTATGCTATCATCAACCACACTAATTACTGTAGGAGCAATCAATAAAATTGAAAATATCAAAGTGAAAAAAAGTGCTAATTTAGCTCTCAAATTAAATTTGGATTTTTTTTTGTAAAAATAAGAAAGCTTTTCTAATAGTGTGTTAAATAAAATTAAAATTTATTCAATCAATTTTATCTCATTAGCAATAATCCAACCTATTTTTCCATCTGCTAATTTAATCTTTTTCCAGTTATCAATTGCATCTAAAACAATAACTTTTGTGCCTTCATGTAAGGTAAAAACTTCTTCTGAGTTGAAAGTTGGTGCGTTTCTTACTTCTGTTTTTTCTGCAAAAACAATAGCTTCTTTGTTATTTTTATAAAAGGAATATTGATTTAAAGTAATAAAAAGAGTAATAAATAAAAAGATAAAACTAAGTGAAAAACTCACAAAATAGAAACGTTTTTTTGAGGGTGTATGCGCAAAATAAAATAAAAGAAAAAAGAAACTTCCCAAAAAGGAAAAGCCAACAAGAATCATTGCCCATTGGTTATAAGAAAGCTTTTGTAAATAATTAATTTTAAACTTTTGAAAAACAGTTTTTGGTAATTCTTCAATATTATCTAAAGCCAAACGTTTAGCAAAAACTAAATTGTTTTGCACATCTTCATTTAAAGGATTTATTTTTAAAGCTTTTTCATAATAATAAATAGAAGGGCCAACTTTATTTAATTTGTAGTAAGAATTCCCAAGATTATAATACAATTCAGAAGAAATCATTCCTTGGGTTTCTATTTTTTTGTATAGTTCTATAGCTTCTTCGTACTTATTATTTTTATATAAATCATTAGCAGTAGAAAATAAACTCTCAGCATTTTGAGCAACTACAGAGTTGGCAATTATCAACAATAAAAAAAGGACCTTTTTCATTTTATAACTGTTTATCTAATTCAACGATTACTTGTTTTGCTCTCTCAAACTCTTGCTTCATTTCAGTATCTGTTACAGGCGTATATCGTGCAAAATCGGAAGCTTTTAATACATCTATAAATTGCTTGATAGAGGTTTCATTAACATTTCTTTTCTCTAGAATTTTAGCAATATTTTCTTTACTGATATCAACAATTTCTATATTTAATTTTGCTTTTAAATAATTATGTAAAGCACGCTCTAAAGCTTCGTAAAATGCTTCTTTTTTACCCAATTGCTTTTGTGCTTCAGATAAATATTTTTTAGCTAATCTTTCAGCTTTTCTCAACTTAAGCCCAACAAGATCACTATTACGTTTCTCATTGTTTTTGGCAATGATAATTCCTATAGGTATAATAGCTAAAGGGAGTAATAATAAAATATAGAATAGGTACGATTTGTAAAAATCGTTATTTTCAGAGGTTGTAAAAGTGCTTTGAGTTTGTATATATCTAAAATTATTACCTGTTGTTACAATATTTTTCTTTTCAGCAGAATTAGCATTATTTGTTATTAATTCTTTACCCTCAGTAACATCTACATATAAATCTTCAGTATTTATAGTATTATATTTTTTTGTATCAGGATTAAAATAAGAGAAAGATACATTTGGTATTTTATATTTACCTTTATATTGAGGAACAACTGTATAAGAATCTGTTACAGAACCACTCAAACCATCAGTTGTAATTCTTACATTTTCTTTTCTTTCTGGTTGATATTTTTCTAATTCAGCAGGAGTTTCTACAGTAGGCAATTCAAATAATTTTAAGTTTCCTTTTCCAGAAACCACTACTTTTATTTGAGAAGATTCGTTAGCTTTTAAAATATCTTTACTTAAAGAAACATCAAAGTTAAATTGACCAACAGCTCCAGTAAAATTTTCTGGTTTTCCTTCAAAAGGAAGGCTTTCTGGACTAATTACTTTTTTAGGTGAAGAAAATTCTTTTCTTATATTTTTGGTAATTACGTTTCCAAAAAAATCTGCTCTTCCTGTTGGTACCCCAATTGTAATATCCATCTTCATTGGATCTAGAGTAAGTCTACCCGTTTTTGTAGGAATTAGCAATGCTTTTTGAAGCACGATATATCTATAATTTTCTCCATTGTATTTTCCCATTTTTACAGGAAAACCATTTATTTTAATTTCTTGATTCCAAAAACCATTGTATTGTGGAGCTTCAGTTACAGAAGTGTCATAAACGCTTATGTTTTCACTTACGTATAATCTATATTCCACATAAATGCCTTCGCCAACATAAGGTTTAGATTTAGAAATTTCTGCTACTAAATGAATGTTTTGTTCTGCAATATAATTTGGATCATTAGGGTTTTCAGGAACATCAATAGCATCTAAAACAATAATTTTTATCATCTTAGAGTTTAATGTAGTTCCATTAATTTTAATACTTGCAGCATCAATAATCAATTCGCCTTTTCTTGTAGGTTGTAAAATATAAGTATAAGATTGAGAAAAACTTACTTTTCCATTAATCCAAGATTGGCTAACAGATTGGCTTGGTCCTTGAATAACTTTAAAGTCACTAAATTTTGGAGGTGTAAAATCGTCTGCACCTTGTTTATTTATAGAAAATTCTATTCGTAAACGCTGGTTTAAACCCAATTTATTTTTACTAACATTTACTTCTAATTCTGCTTGTTGTGCAAAAACAGAAAATGTAAGGAAACTAAATATAAGCAACAAATAGCCCTTTCTAAATTCCATATTTGGAAAGAAAGTAACCTTTAATGCTGACTTTGTGAAATAATCTTTTAAATCCATAATAATCCTTTATGACTCTCCTAAAGGAAAGAAATATTTGATCTATTTTTTATTGAGAAAAAGTGGTGCTTACTTCTTTTAGGGAAAGTTTGAAGATAGATTCTTACCAATCTTTTTCCTGTTTTACTTTTTTACCTTTTGCTTTTTGAGCATTCATTTTCTTTTGTGTCTTTTTTTCCTCGTTATTTAAGCTTTCTAACAACTGCTTAATTTGTTCAGGAGACATTTTTCCTTGTTGCTGTTTAGGCTTTTGATCTTTGTCATCCTTTTTAGGATCGTCTTTCTGATCTTTATTTTTATCCTTTTCGTCTTTTCCGTCTTTATCTTTATCGTCTTTTCCATCATCTTTCTTATCCTTTTCATCATCTCCCTCTTTTTTGTCTTTGTCCTTATCTTTATCGTCTTTGTCTTTGTTATCCTTGTCTTTATTGTCCTTGTTATCTTTGTCGTCTTTATTATCTTGATTTTCCTTGTCAAGCATTTTTTGAGCAACTGCTAAGTTATAACGAGTTTCATCATCATTAGGATTGTTTCTTAAAGAATTTTTATAAGCATCTACAGCACCTTGATAGTTTTTGGTTTCCATCATTGTATTACCAAGATTATGGTAAGCTTCTGCTTTTGTAAATTTATCTTCTGCTGTTTTTGCAGATAATTCGAATTGAGGAACAGCTTCTTTAAAATTTTTATTTTGATACATTGCGTTTCCTAAATTATAACTTGCTTTGTCATAATTAGCATTATTTCCTAGCGCTTTTTTATAGGCTACAGAAGCATCTGTAAATTGATTTTGACTGTACAATTTATTACCTTCTCTAACCATTTTTCTAGCTTTACGTTGTAAAGCAGTTGAATCTTTTTGTGCAATAATTTTATTTGATGAAAAGATCATTAAGAACACAATAAGTATATTTAAGTATGTTTTCATGTTTATTATTTTTTCGTTTTTTCTTCGTTAAATAAATCTACTTTTCTCACCCATTTTGTTTTTTTATCAAACAAGAAAATATCAAAAAGTAAAAATAGAATACCTATTCCTAAAAACCATTGAAACTGATCTTTATAATCTGAAAATTGTTTGGTTTCAAATTCATTTTTTTCTGCATTTGCAATAATGTCTGCCATTATTTTTACAGGGTTTTCAGTAACATTACCATCTATATAATTACCTTTTGCAACGTCTGCAATTTCCTGTAAAACTTCAGGCATTCTTTTGGTAATTACAGTTTCTCCTTGGTTATCTTTTTTGTAACCAATCATATCGTTATTTAAATACATTGGGATTGGGCCACCTCTTTCTGTACCAACTCCAATAGTAAATATCTTTACACCCTCATTATTCAAATTCTGTGCCACTTGTTTTGTTTCTTCTTGATGATCTTCACCATCAGAAATAATAATTAAAAACCTGTTGGTTTGATCATCATTATTGTAATACGTTTTTGCAAGTTCTAAAGCTTCATTTATAGCTGTTCCTTGGCTAGAAACCATATCTGGATTTGCATTTTGCAAAAACATATTGGCAGCTGCATGATCTGTGGTAATTGGTAACAATGGGTATGCATTACCAGCGTAAATTATGATACCAATTCTATCTGAACCTAATTGATCTATAATTTTTGAAATGATTTGTTTCGCTTTTTCTAGTCTGTTAGGAGCAATATCTTCTGCTAACATACTTTTAGAAACATCTAAAGCAAACACAATATCTACACCTTCTCTTTTTACGGTTTGTAATTTTGAACCCATTTTTGGATTTACCAAAGAAATTACTAAAAAAGCAATTCCTAAGAGTAACATCAACAGCTTTAAACTCGATTTAAAGGTTGATGAATTTGGAGCTAATTTTTCTAATAATTCTGGATTAGAAAATTTACGTTGTGTTCTTTTTTTCCACCACAAAACCAATAGAAAAACAACAATCATTACAGGAATGATTGCTAATAAATAAAAATAAATTGGTTCTTCTAAACGATACATTGTGAAAAGGTATAATTGTGTAATTGTTTAACTGTTTAATTGTTCTTTAACTGGGTAATTGTTGTTTAACTGTTTAATTGTGATTTTCTTAAAGCATTTAACATATTTGATATTTTATAAATTCTTTTTCTTAATTCTAAATAAATTTCATCATTTATAAATTGAAGCTTATTACATAGAATTATATGATTTAAAACTTCCATTGTAGAGCTAAATGCAATTGTTGAAAAATGTGCTTTATCTTTATTTGTAATTCTTGATGTGCCTTCTGCAATATTTGCAGAAATTGAATTTGACGCTCTTTTTAACTGACTTGTAACTCCAAACTTTTCATCCGAAGGAAAACTTTTTGTTAAATTATATATTTCTACAGAAAAGTCAATTGCTTCCTGCCAAACTTTTAATTTTTCGAATGAAAATACGTACATACTTTTTCAATTACACAGTTAAACAATTCAACAATTACACATGATTTTATATAAAACTTTTGAATAGTGTATTTCTCAACAAGAATTCTAATAGTAAAAAACCAAGTGCTAAAAAGACTAAATCTCTATACATTTCTTGATAATTATAATATTTAAATTCTTCTATTTTTGTTTTTTCAAGTTTATCTATCTCATCGTAAATTTCTTTTAAAGTTTCATTATCTGTTGCTCTAAAATACTTTCCATTGGTTTCTTTTGCGATATCTTTTAACAAGGCTTCATCTATTTCTACTTGTTGTTTTCTGAAATTTAAAAGCCCAGTTCTAGGATCTTTACTCCAAGGAAAATCGGCCATTCCATTGGTTCCAATTCCAATTGTGTACACTTTAATTCCTAACTCTTTTGCTAATTCTGTAGCAGTTCTTGGGTCTATATTTCCAGAATTATTTACACCATCAGTTAATAAAATAATTACTTTACTTTTTGCTTTGCTTTCTTTTAATCTGTTTACACCAGAACCTAAACCCATTCCAATGGCAGTTCCACCATCTAATTGGCCCCATTGCAAACTAGAAATGGTACGTTTTACGATTCCTTTATCACTTGTAATAGGCGTTTGTGTAAAACTTTCTCCTGCATAAACCACAATACCTATTCTGTCATTTGGTCTTCTATCAACAAAATCTACTGCAACTTTCTTTAAAGCTTCTAATCTGTTTGGTTTTAAATCTCTAGCCAACATACTTGCAGAAACATCAATGGCCATAACAATATCTATACCTTTGTTAGATTTTGTTTTTTTACTAACAGATACATTTCTTGGTCTTGCTAGAGCAACAATAATAGCTGCCAAAGCCAATAATCTTAAAAGCCCTAAAATTGGTTTTAATTTTGATATAATAGACGACTTTGTTTTAAAACCTTTAATGCTTGGTACTGTTAAAACAGCAGCATCTTTTTTACGGACAAAGAAATACCAAACAGCTAATAAAGGAATTAATATCAGCAGCCATAAAAACTCAGGATTTAGAAATTCAAAATTACTCCAGTTCTTCATCTTTGCTAATTGGTTTTGGTTTCAAATTATGAACTACTTCTTCAGCGTCTTTTCTATCTTCCTCTATTTCTGGAGCTAATGGTTTCGATTTTGCAAACTTTACTAAATCTGCTTCTTGTAATAAAGCTTTTAATTTTCTAAGGGTTTCTTTATTTGTATTAATTGTGTTTGCATCATGGAAATCATTCAAAGTTTCAATAATTTCATCCGTAGTTTTTTCTAAAGCAGGTACATTTAATTCACGCTCTATATAACCACGAATAATTTCTGTCAACTCAATATAATACTCTTTAACTTTATTATTTTGCCATAATAATTTTTCATCTAATTCGCTTAATTTATGCATTGCTTCTTCATAAGGAGGTAAAGCAATGTAAGTAGGTTCATCTTCTTCAAGTTTTCTTTTTCTGATTACAAACCAATAAATCCAGAAACCAATAATTAATAAAGCTGCTATTAATAAATAGATGTACATTTTAAAATCATCGAACGTATAAGGTTCTTTTTTGATAGATTTTATTGGAAACTTTTTAATTTTTGTAGTGTCTATAGCAACTGTGGCAACGTTTATTAACAAAGAATCTGTTAAATAAGCTTGGTTTTTTACAAATACTTGTTGTTGAGGAATATAAAATGCACCACTATCAAAACCCGTTAAAATATACTTCTGAATAAGCATATTATTTAAAGTATCTATTTTAGCAGAATCTATAACTTCTAAGCCTTTTAATTCAAGTTTTGGCAGAATTACATTATCGGTTTCGTTTACAGAAATTCTATAGGTAAACTGTTCGCCAATTCTAATTTTAGAAGTTTCAACTTGCGATTTTACTACCGAATTTTGAGCAAAAGAAACAAATCCACAAAAAAGAAATAGAAAAAAACTTATCTCTCTAACTCTCTTTCCAAAAGAAATAGAGCACTTGGCTTGTGTGTATTTTTCGCTTGACTGAAAACCTTTATATATATTACTTTTTTTCAACTTTTTAAATTCTCTTTTTTCTCTGTTATATTCGAAACAACTACCATTTGAGTGTTTCTTCCCTTTGGGAAGATTAAGATGGGCTTTTTTTTCTATTTCCCTTTGTATTTAAAATAACCTAATAATTTTTTAACGTAACTCTCGTCAACTCTTGTATTAATAGTACCTGCACCACTTCTTTTAAATGTATTTAGGTAATAATCAGTAAGTCTTAATGCGTTTGCTTTGTAACTGTTTCTTGTTGATTTTGATGATGTATTTACATACTGAATTGCGCCAGTTTCTGCATCTAACATTGGCACCATTCCTAAATTAGGAATTTCCTCATCATGTTTATCATAGACTCTTATTCCTGTTAAATCGTGTTTTTTACTGGCTATTTTTGCTGTTTTTTCATAATCATCATCCATAAAATCCGACAGCATAAAAACGATGGCTCTTTTTTTCATCACACTTGATAAAAATTTTAAAGCGACACTAATATTTGTTTTTTTACTTTTTGGTTTAAACTCAATTAATTCTCTAATAATTCGTAACACATGACTTTTTCCTTTTTTTGGAGGAATAAAAAGTTCAATATCATCAGAAAAAAGAATCAAACCAACTTTATCGTTATTTTGAGTAGCAGAAAAAGCTAAAGTTGCAGCAATTTCTGTAACTGTATCTTTTTTAAATTGATTGATAGTTCCAAAAGATTCTGAACCAGAAACATCTACCATTAATAACATTGTTAATTCGCGTTCTTCTTCAAAAACTTTAATATAAGGTTCGTTATAACGTGCAGTAACATTCCAATCAATTGCTCTTACATCATCTCCAAATTGATATTGGCGAACTTCAGAAAAAGTCATACCTCGTCCTTTAAAAGAGGAGTGGTATTCACCTCCAAAAATATCATTAGACAAACGTTTTGTCTTAATTTCTATTTTACGAACTTTTTTTAGTATTTCTTTTGTATCCATTTTTTCAGTAAGCAGTCTTCACTCATCAGTTTGCAATCATCAGTATTATGTAAGCAGTTTAATAACAAGTTTGAGTAAGCTACTGCCTACTGCCACTGTTTTTACTGCCAACTTAACTTTATGGTACTTCTACTTCATTAATAATTAAGTTGATAATCTCAACAGACGTTACATTTTCAGCTTCAGCTTCATAGGTAACACCAATTCTATGACGTAAAACATCAAAAACAACAGCTCTAACATCTTCTGGTATTACATAGCCTCTTCTTTTAATAAAAGCGTAACATTTTGCTGCTCTTGCAAGGTTGATACTTCCTCTTGGAGAAGCTCCAAAACTGATTAAATCTTTTAATTCTGGTAAATTATATTTCTCTGGATAACGAGTTGCAAAGATGATATCAAGAATATATTTCTCAATTTTTTCATCCATGTAAACTTCGTTAGCTGCTTTTCTTGCTCTAATAATTTGCTCAACAGAAATTACAGGATTTACAGTAGCAAAACCGCCTGTTAAATTCTGACGCATAATAATTTGCTCGTCTTGTAATTTTGGATAATCAATAACAACTTTCAGCATAAATCTGTCTACCTGTGCTTCTGGTAAAGGATACGTTCCTTCTTGTTCTACAGGGTTTTGAGTTGCCATTACTAAAAATGGTTCATCTAATTTAAAAGTAGTATCTCCAATAGTAATTTGGCGTTCTTGCATCGCTTCTAACAAAGCAGACTGTACTTTTGCAGGAGCTCTGTTAATCTCATCTGCTAAAACAAAATTTGCAAAAATTGGTCCCTTTTTAATAGCAAAGTCGTTTTCTTTCATGTTATAAATCATGGTTCCAACAACGTCTGCAGGTAATAAATCTGGCGTAAACTGCACTCTGCTAAAAGAAGCATCTACAGCTTTAGACAATGTATTAATAGCAAGTGTTTTTGCTAAACCAGGCACACCTTCTAGTAAAATGTGTCCATTACCAAGCAAACCAATTAACAAACTTTCTATCATTTGTTTTTGCCCAACAATAACTTTATTCATTTCTAGAGTAAGAATGTCTATAAAGGCACTTTCTCTTTCTATTTTTTCATTAATAGCTCTTACATCTACATCCATTATAATATTGTGTATTAGGTGTTAATTTTAACGACAAACAAAGCTACAATTTTAACAAAATTATTCTTGTTAAAAGAAGGTTAAAGATAGTTTTAGAATAAAAATAAAAAAATTATGTTAATTTTGTTAATATATTATATAATCATTAAAAATATTAATAAAATTTTATATTAATATTAATTTTATTTGTGTTTTAAAATTAAAATGCTAATATTTGTGTATAACTGAAAATCCAATTTACTATGACACAAAAAAAACTTACCAAATTTTTAATCTTTTCTTTGTTAATGTTGCTTCCAATAAGTTTGGTTGCGCAAAATATAAAAGGAAAATTAACAGATGCTTCTGGTGAAGTATTACCTTTTATGAATGTTGTAGTTCAAGGCACTACAAATGGAACCACCACTAATGAAAATGGTGAGTTTAGTCTTACTGTAAAAGAATTACCAGTAAATTTAGTGATTTCATCAATTGGTTTTAAAACCAAAGTGGTGAATGTAAAAAACACCTCTTTTTTAAATATTATTATTGAAGAAGGAAGTGAATCTTTAGAAGAGATAATAGTTATTGGATCTAGAAATCCTAATAGAACTGCTATAGATTCTCCTGTGCCAATTGATATTGTTGATATTAAAGAATTAACAGCAATGGCACCACAGGTTAATTTAAATCAGATTTTAAATTTTGTGGCACCATCTTTTACATCAAATACTCAAACTATTTCAGATGGAACAGATCACGTAGATCCTGCTTCTTTAAGAGGTTTAGGTCCAGATCAAGTATTGGTGTTAATCAACGGAAAAAGAAGACATACTTCTTCTTTAATAAATGTAAATGGAACTTTTGGACGTGGTTCTGTAGGTACAGATTTAAATGCAATACCAGCAGCAGCTATTAAAAGAATCGAGGTTTTAAGAGATGGTGCAGCAGCACAATATGGTTCTGATGCAATTGCAGGTGTTATAAATATTGTTTTAAATGAAACTGTAAATGAATTAGCGATTGCTGTAACTACTGGAGCTCATTTTAGTAAAAATTCTAACGAACAAACTGGAGGAGTTGATGGTGAAACTACGAATATTAGTGCTAGTTATGGATTGCCTTTAGGAGATAATGGAGGTTTTATTACATTTTCTGGAGATTTTGATGTTCGTGAAGATTACAACAGAATGGAAGAGTGGGAAGGATCTATTTTTAATGGGTTCAATGCTGTAGAACGTGTTGCAAATGCTGCAAATTATGATACTTCTAAATTTATGTCTTTAGCAAATGGTTTAGATCCAGCATCTGCAGAATACAACACAATTTTAAATGATTTAAAAGGTTTTTCAAATACTGCAGGTTATCCAACAACAGCAGCTGATGGTTTATCAGAATTACAAACAATTCTAGGAGTGGATGCAACTACTTCTGAGTTAGCTGCAAGAGGTTTAAACAGAACCGATTTTAATATGAGAGTTGGGCAATCTAAAGTAAGAAGTGGACGATTTTTTGCAAACTTTAAACTTCCTTTAGATGATAATGGAACAGAAATTTACTCTTTTGCAGGAGTAGGTTCTAGAGCAGGTAATTCTGCTGGTTTTTATAGATTACCAAATCAAAGTAGAACATTTACGCCAGCTTATATTGATGGTTTTTTACCAGAAATTAATTCAACAATTTCAGATCAATCTTTAGCTGTTGGTATTAAAGGTAAAATTGGTGATTGGAATGTAGATTTTTCAAACACGTATGGAAAAAATGCGTTCGATTTTATCATTGGAAATACCTATAATGCATCTCAAGGAGTTGCATCTCCAACAACTTTTGATGCTGGTGGATTTTCATTTACACAAAATACGACTAATTTAGATGTGTCTAAATTTTATAAGGATACGTTTGATGGTTTTGGTGTTGCTTTTGGAGCAGAACATAGAATTGAAAATTACCAAATTGTTGCTGGAGAAGAATCATCCTATACACAGTATCAAGCAGATGGAAGTCCTTTTAATGGTGTTGCAGGTACAAGTCCTTTAAATGACTTTTTTGGCAGTGGAAGACCTGGTGGTTCTCAAGTATTTCCTGGATTTGGTCCAAAAAACGAATTGGACAGAGATAGAAGTAGTGTTGCTGCTTATGTAGATTTAGATGCAAAATTTTCTGAAACATTTTCAACTACTTTTGCTACACGTTTTGAAAACTATTCAGATTTTGGTTCTACTTTAAACTTTAAATTAGCTTCAATTTATAAAGTTTCCGATAATTTAAGATTGAGAGCTTCTTTTAACACAGGTTTTAGAGCACCATCTTTACATCAATTAAATTATAACTCAACTTCAACTATTTTTCAAGATGGTATTCCTGTAGAAGTTGGTACTTTTTCTAATGATAGTAAAGCTGCTAAATTATTAGGAATTCCTCAATTAAAAGAAGAAACTTCTAATAGTTTTAGTGCAGGTTTTACAACTAAATTACCAGATGCTAATATTACATTTACGGTAGATGGTTATATTGTAAATATTGATGATAGAGTAGTGTATACAGGTCAGTTTGCACCACAAGTAGATGGAAATGGAGATCCAATTGATGCAGCAAATGCAGAATTACAAGGGTTGTTAGTACAAGCTAATGCAACAGCTGCCTCTTTCTTTGCAAATGCAATCGATACACAATCAAAAGGAATTGATTTAGTAATAACGCACAAAGCAACTTTTGGAAATAATATGAGGTTAAATACTGATTTAGCTGCTACATTTTCTAAAACAGAACAAGTAGGTGGTATAAATTCTTCTCAAATTTTGAAAAATGCAGGTTTAGAAGGAACTTATTTTCCTGAAGACAGTAGAATATTTTTAGAAGAAGCTGTACCAAGAACTAAAATAAACTTGACAAATAGTTTAACAGCTGGTCGTTTTAATGTGTTCTTAAGAAACGTATATTTTGGTGAGGTATCAGAAGCAACGAATACCATTGCAAATCAGCAAACTTTTAGTTCTAAAATTGTTACGGATTTATCTCTTGGTTTCAAAGCTACACAAGATTTAACGTTAACTGTTGGTGCTAATAATTTATTAGATGTATATCCAGATAGAGCTATTGAAGCAAATAGAAGTGGTGGTCGTTTTGACTGGTCTAGAAGATCTCAACAATTTGGTATTGGAGGTAGATTCTTATTTGCTAGAGTAAGTTTTAATTTAAAATAATGAAAATTATATGTTTAAAAAGCGACAATCTAATTGTCGCTTTTTTTTTGCTTAATGTTTAAGAAGTTCAAATGTTTTATCAAATTCTCCATACGTAAAATACTGAATCCAATCTCCTAGATTTACATACTTGCTTTTTGCTGATAAATTAATTTCTAAAGGCAAATGTCTGTGGCCAAAAACAAAATAATCATAATGATTTTCGGTTAACTTTTTTTTGCAATATTGTACCAACCATTCGTTTTCTTCTCCTAAAAACTTGGCATCTTCATCACCAGAAATAATTTTGTTTTTAACGGACATATATTGCCCTAGTTTTACACCTAAATCTGGATGAAGCCATCTAAAAAGCCATTTAAAGAAAGGAAAAGTAAACACTTTTTTCATGCGTTTGTAGCCTTTATCCTCAGGCCCTAAACCATCTCCATGACCAATTAAAAACTTTTTATTGTTTATGATAAATTCTTGTGGCTTATGATAAACAGGAATGTTTAATTCTTTTTCAAAATAATCATTCATCCATAAATCGTGATTGCCTACAAAGAAGTAAATTGGTATTCCTGCATCTTTAATTTCGGCTAATTTGCCAAGAACTCTAACAAATCCTTTAGGAACAACAGTTTTATATTCGAACCAAAAATCGAATAAATCGCCTAATAAAAATATGGCTTCTGCATCTTCTTTTATTTCATCTAACCAAGAAACAAACTTTTTTTCACGAGGAAAACTAGTTTCAGGAGTTGGTGCACCTAGATGCTGATCTGAAGCAAAATATACTTTTTTGTTGTTGGATGTTGTTATGGAAATCATTGGAACAAAGAAAAGCTATTCTACATTACTTTCCAACTCCAAAACTTTCTGCAACATTTTATCATCTTGATGCATAATTCTGTAGAAACCAACATCACCAAAAAGCACATTTGCAATGGAGGCTTTTAAGTATTTTTTTAAACTTTCTTTGGTCTTGAAAGATGGGTTTTCTCTATCTTTTATAATCGATAAATAAGAATCTAAAACAGTTTCATCTGGATCAAAATTATTTACAAAATCTGCAATGTTCCATTTTGCTAATTTTTTTCTATTATTATCAACATAATCAAAGGCAAAATTATTAATAGAATTAAAATAAAAACTAGACATGTAAGAAGTGGTATCTACAGCTACAAAAACATCAGGAATAATACCTCCACCACCATAAACTATTTTGCCTTTTGGCGTTTTGTATTGTAAAGAATCTACTACTTTTATACTGTCTCTATTTAATAATTCTCCATTTGCAATTCTTTCTTGATAATCTTTTCTGTAGTCTTTATCGCCATTTTTATCATAAGGTTTTTGAATGGAACGTCCTGTTGGAGTGTAATATCTTGCAGTTGTTAAACGAACTGCAGAACCATCACCCAAATCCATTTCTACTTGCACTAAGCCTTTACCAAAAGAACGTCTTCCAATAATGGTTCCTTTGTCATTATCTTGTAATGCACCAGCTACAATTTCTGATGCTGATGCCGAATTTTCATCAATTAAAACATACAAACCACCTTTTTCGAAAGAACCAATTGAGGTTGCAAAATATTCTTCCACAAAATTTTTGTTGTTTTTTGTGAAAACCATTAGCTTTTTATTCTCTAAAAATTCGTCGATAATTCTGTTGGCAATATCTATAAATCCACCTCCATTTCCACGCAGATCCAAGACCAAATCTGTCATTCCATGATCAATTAAATCTCCAAGAGCAGTTTTAAATTCTCTGTATGTGTTTCTTGCAAAACGATCTAATTTTATATAACCAACAGAATCATTAATCATATACGCTAAATCGACACTTTTAATATTTACTTTGCCACGAGTAACATCGACTTTAAAAAGGGAATCTGTGCTTTTTCGATAAACTTGTAGTGTAACTTTGGTACCTGGTTCTCCTTTTAAATAAGCAGGAACTTTGTTTGTAAACATGTTTACTCCAAATTTGTTAAACATATTTTTGTTATATAAAGTGTCATTATCAGCCATTAAAATTCTATCTCCAGCTTTAATTCCTACTTTAATACTTGGGCCACCTTTAATGGGTTGCACAACAGTAATTGAGTCTTTTATCATTCTAAACTGAACGCCAATACCTACAAAATTACCTTGCATATTTTCTGTAACAGCTTGCAGGTTTTCTCTTGGAATATACACAGAATGTGGATCTAATTTTCCCAACATTTGAGTAATTGCGCCATCTAATAATTCTTCTGTATTTACATCATCTACATAATCTTGTTCAATAAAGTTGATGAGCTTTTTTATCTTTTGTTCTTGCTTTTGAGTTTCCGTAAAAGCTAATAAATTACTTGAATTTCCGCCAAAAAACACGCCAATTAAAATTCCCAGAACAACCGCAATTGAAAAGTAAATAGGTAAGTTATTCTTATTCATAAGGCAAATATTGAAGTTCAACTCCTGCTTTTTCTAAAAAATCTAATCCTGAAGAATCTCTGTAGTTTTTTGCATACACAACTCTCTTAATTCCTGCTTGATGAATAAGTTTACTACATTGTATACAAGGTGATAAAGTGATGTATAAAGTCGCATTTTTTGCAGACTGTGTAGAGGAAGCTACTTTTAAAATTGCATTGGCTTCTGCATGTAAAACTTCCCATTTTGTTTCGCCATTTTCATCTTCACAACAATTATCGAAACCTGTTGGTGTACCATTAAAACCATCAGAAATTATCATTCTATCTTTTACAATTAAAGCACCTACTTGTTTGCGTTTGCAATGAGATAGTTTACCCCATTCTAAAGCCATTTTTAAGTAGGCTTTATCGTATTTTAATTGCTTTTTTTCTGTCATGCAACGAAATTAAAAAGATTTGTAGAAATGTAACGTTAATTAATAGACAAAATTTTGCTTACCAAAAAACGCGGTCAAGCATCATTTGTATAGAAAATCCGATTACGATTGATGAGCTGACCAAAATCCAATCTCTTCTTTGTACTTTAAAGAAAGATTTTAAAAGATAGCCAATAATTAAAATACTTAAAACGATTATTATTTGAGCCACTTCAATACCCAATGCAAATTCTATTAAAGGAAATAGTTTATCTTCTTCTTTACCAATCATCATTTTAAAATAATTAGAGAAACCTAAACCGTGAATCAAACCAAAAAATAACGCTAGTATTAGGTTAATATTTCCTGTTTTATTGGCTTCTTTTTTTGCGTTTATAATGTTGATTAAACCTGTTATAAAAATGGTTAACGGAATTAAAAACTCGATTAAATCCATTCTAACTTCCAAAATTTTGTAAGCAGATAAAGCTAGTGTTATAGAGTGTCCAAGTGTAAATAAGGTAACCAACCAAATTACTTTTCGCCATTGAAAATTAGTAAAGATAACTGCTAAAACTATCAAAAATAAAATATGATCGTAAGCAGAAAAATCGAGCACATGTGTAAGCCCCATTTTAAAATATAGAATAAAATCGTCCATTTAAAATTTTAGATTAAGAAAGCACCAAAGATATTAAAAAAGTATTACTGATTTTAATGTGATTTTGTTTGTTGATTTTACATTATTTAAGCAAACAAAGTAGCAAAAGCTTCTTCAATTTTACCAACTAAAACCAATTTAATTCCGTGATTTTTTGATGAGATTTTATTGTATTTTGATGCCACAAAAGTTTTATAACCCAATTTTTCTGCTTCTAAAATTCGTTGATCTATTTTAGAAACTGGCCTTATTTCTCCAGCTAAACCAACTTCTGCAGCAAAACAAACATTTGGGTTGATAGCAATATCTTGATTAGATGATAAAATTGCAGCAACAACAGCCAAATCTATAGCAGGATCATCTACATTGATACCTCCTGTAATATTTAAGAAAACATCTTTTGCACCTAGTTTAAAACCTGCTCTTTTTTCGAGAACAGCTAAAATCATGTTTAATCTTTTTAGATTATAACCAGTTGTAGAACGTTGTGGAGTTCCGTAAACTGCTGTTGAAACCAACGCCTGAATTTCGATCATTAAAGGACGAATTCCCTCTAAAGTTGATGCAATTGCTGTTCCACTTAAATCTGCATCTTTTTTAGAAATTAAGATTTCTGATGGATTAGAGATTTCTCTCAAACCATTTGAAAGCATTTCGTAAATTCCTAATTCTGATGTTGAACCAAATCTATTTTTTTGACTTCTTAATATTCTGTAGGTGTGATTTCTATCGCCTTCAAACTGTAAAACGACATCTACCATGTGTTCTAAAATTTTTGGTCCAGCAATGTTTCCTTCTTTGTTGATGTGCCCAATTAACAAAACTGGAGTTGCAGTTTCTTTGGCAAATTTTATCAATTCTGCAGCAGTTTCTCTTATTTGAGAAATACTTCCAGGAGAAGCTTCAATGGAGCTTGTGTGTAACGTTTGTATGGAGTCTATTACTAAAACTTCTGGTTCAGTTTCTTCAATGTTTTTAAAGATTTGTTGCGTATTTGTTTCAGTAAGAATTAAACATTTAGAGTTGATGCCTTCTAATCTTTCTGCTCTCATTTTTATTTGAGATTGACTTTCTTCGCCAGAAACATACAATACTTTTTGGCTGATATTTAAGGCAACTTGTAGTAATAAAGTCGATTTTCCAATACCTGGTTCACCACCTAAAAGTGTTACAGAACCTTTTACCAAACCACCCCCTAAAACTGTGTCTAATTCGTTGTTGTTTGTAATTACTCTTTCTTCAGGATTTAACTGAATATCAGCAATTTTTAAAGGTTTATTAATAGTTTGTTTCGCTGTTGTAGATTGTTTCCAAACGCGTTTTTCTTCTTTTTGAATTACCTCTTCAACAATGGTGTTCCATTCTTTACAAGCACCACATTGTCCTACCCATTTTGCATGTTGAGTTCCGCAATTTTGACAGAAAAAAGTTGTTTTAGTTTTTGCCATTTAAATTATTATTCTCTTAAAAGTTTTGATGGACTTTGAGATGTGTTAAAAATATGAAGTATTAGGATTTCTTTATCGTTTTTTGAAATGTAGATTACTTTATAATTTCTTACAATAATTCTTCTATAAGGTTTACCTAAAAATTCATCGACTTGAAATTGTTCAGTAAAGTGAATGTTTGTTGAAGTTTCAAAAATTTCATTCACAGCATTTTGTGCTAAATTTTCTGATAAAGTCATTTCTTTAACTTTTTCAAAAATAGAATTTAAATCATTTTCAGCTTTTATAGTCCAAATAATTTTTAATTTCATCTACCAAGAAAGCATTTTCTTTTTTAATTCTTCTGATGTAATAAAGTTGCCTTCATCAAAAGAAGCTTCTGCTTCTTTAATTTTTTTTATGTACTTTTCTTTATTCAAAGCTTTGCCAGATATTGTATAAGCGACAATATCATTAGAGCTTTCTTTTTCTTTAGATTTTAAATTATAAATAGCTTCCACTTCGTTTAAAACATTTTCATCTGTTTCTAAAATCCATTTAGATAATGTTTTTCTTTTTTCTTCAGTATTCATAAGGTTGCTTTTTACCAAAGATAGTAATTTTAAACAAGAAATTAATTCAAAGATTTCCCAAAACTAGCAAGTATTTGCGTTAGCGATTGAATGGCATGTTTGAGCTCTTTTTTTAATTTTCAGAAAAAAAAGCGAGTAATGAAAGCGCGACCTTTTTAGGAAACGCCCAACTTCTCGATACAATTCTTTAAAAAAAAATCACTCGAAGTTATTTATTTTTATTTACGACTGGTAATAACAAAAATGCCAACCCTCCAAAAACGATAATCATAGCAGTTTGTGCAGTCCACATAATCCACCCAAAAGCGTTTCCTGTAACTTTATCTATACCAAAAAGTGCGAGTGCACTTGCAACAGCAACAGGATATAAACCTACACCACCATTGGTTGCAGCAATTGAAAAGCCACCTGCAATAAAGCCAATTAAAATACCACCAACAGGAACTTCTAAACCATCTACAGCAGGAATTGTTGCCCAAAACATAGCAATATACATTGCCCAAATAAAAACAGTATGGAATATAAAAGCCCATTTGTTTTTCATGTTTAGAATGCTAAAAACACCTTCTTTTAAGCCAAGAAAAAAGCCTTTTACTTTGATTGCAAAGTTTGATTTTCCTTTTTTGATATATAAGATAAAAGCAGTGAAAACGATACTAACGATCAGTAAACTACCAAAGGTTTTTACTGGATTGAAATCTTTTGTTAAGAGTTCCCAAATAAAATCGAATTGTATAAAAAGTGTGATACCAACAACGATTAACATCATTATTAAATCTGCAAGTCTTTCTGCTACAATGGTTCCAAAACCTTTTTCAAACGGAATATTTTCGTAGTTTGTCATGACAGCTGCTCTTGTAACTTCGCCAGCTCTTGGTAAAAAGATATTCATTAAATAGGCCACTAAAACTGCTAATGTAGAATTGATGAATTTAGGCTTATAACCTAAAGGTTCTAATAGGAATCTCCATCTATAAGCTCTCGATAAATGGCTTAAAATTCCGAAGAATAACCCTAGAGCAATCCACCAATAATTAGCGCTTTTAAAATATTGAACTAATTCTTCTGGAGAAACAATTGTTAGTGAATACCAAACCAAAAAACCTCCCAAAATGAGAGGTATTATTATTTTTAAAACTTTTTTAATATCCAAAATTATGTAAGTGTGTTATCTTTTTCGTTTGGAAAAACTAATTGTGGTTTAAATTTCTTTGCTTCTTCTAATTCCATAAAAGCATATACAATTAAAATTAAAACATCGCCAACAGCAACCAATCTAGAAGCTGCACCATTTAA
>TARA_R110002072_G_scaffold84388_4_pt1 | contig 36922 bp, 31 predicted proteins | sample TARA_R110002072 | Tara Oceans TARA_R110002072 (sample SAMEA4397118) | marine metagenome | biome: Polar Biome; feature: [SRF] surface water layer (ENVO:00010504); material: water (ENVO:00002006), including particulate matter (ENVO:01000060) such as... | depth 5 m
CCTCGTCGCCATTGGCTCTGCTCTGGGCCAGGGTCGCCTGCGTCTTCTGCAGGCGCTGCTGTAATTTTTCGAGGTCGGCCTGCGCCTTCTCTGCTGGACTCAGCGAGGCCTCTGCCTGGCGTTTCGCCAGCGCTTTTTCTATCGCAGCTTTGGCGGCATCGGCGGGTGGTTCACTCTGCGTTGGCGATGTCGCATTCTGCGACTGCTGATACGCGGTGAGGGCCTGCTCGGCCTTGGCCAGTTTTTCGCGTGTTTTGTCGACACCGGTTTGCAGTGCGTCGACCAAATCACTGTTTTGCGACTTTGCCTCTTGCAGCTTTGCAGTCGCGGTGTCGAGGCGCTTCTGCGCCGAGACAACAGCTTTTTCCAGCTTTTCCAGTTCACTGTGTTCATCGCCTGCGTCATGCTGGGCCGCTTTTTTGGCCTGGGCCCGGGCGATAGCGGCCTGGATAGGATCTTCTCCGCTGTCGGTGCCTGTGCCCTGGGCTCGTTGCTCGGCAGCCTTTTTACGCGCGGCGCGCTTCGCCTCTTTTTCTGCTTCGGCCTGTTCCAGGCGCTGCTGGCGCGATTCAAAGCGAATGCGCGACGCCTCAGCCTTTTCATGGTCTCGGCGCATTTGTAGGATTTCGGCCTTGGAGGCACGGTAGTACTGTACCAGTGGAATATTACTGGGGCAGACGTAAGAGCAGGCACCACACTCAATACAATCGAACAGGTTATGGTGCTCCAGTTTTTCGAACTCCTTGCCCTGTGCGAACCAGAACAACTGCTGTGGCAGCAGGCTCGCCGGGCAGGCCTCGGCACACATGCCGCAGCGGATGCAGGCCTGCGCCGGCGGTGGGGTGGGCAACTCGTCCTCAGTGGGAGCCAGCAAGCAGTTGGTGGTTTTGACGATGGGTACGTCGATATCGGGAACGGTGAAACCCATCATCGGGCCGCCCATGATCAGGCGCCGGTTTTTCTCGGGCTGGTAACCGGCTTTTTCCAACAGGTAGCGCATCGGGGTGCCGATCAGTGCCTGGAAATTTTGCGGCTCCCGCACTGCGGCCCCGGTGACGGTAGTGACACGGGAAATCAGCGGCCTGCCGTGAATCACTGCCTGGTAAATAGCGACGGTGCTGCCGATGTTCTGGCAGACCACGCCGACTTGTGACGGCAGGCCACCACTGGGGACCTGTTTGCCGGTGAGAATCTCGATCAATTGCTTCTCGCCGCCCGAGGGGTACTTGGTGGGAAACTCTACTATCTCGATCCCGCTACCCTCGGCGGCAGCGCGCAGCGCAGCAATGCCCTCCGGTTTGTTATCTTCCACGCCGATGAGGGTTTCCTGCGGGCCGATAATATAGCGCAAGATTTTTGCACCCTCGATGATCTGGTCTGCGCGCTCGCGCATCAGGACGTCATCGGCGGTGATATAGGGCTCGCATTCGGTGCCATTAATAATCAGTGTTTCAATATGTGTGCCCGCCTTGACGGACAGCTTGACCGAGCTGGGAAAACCCGCGCCGCCCATACCGGCGATCCCGGCGTGTCGGATCAGGTCGATCAGCGCCAGTTTGTCCATGGACTCGTAGTCCGGCCGGCCGCTGCATGCAATCCATTCATCCTTGCCGTCCGGCGCCAGCACGATGCACGGTGCGAAGTGTCCGGAGGGGTGTGCGATCTGGCGATCCTCTATGGCGCTGATGGTGCCTGACGTCGGCGCGTGCTTGGGCACACTCATGAATCCCTGTGCCTCTGCAATCATCTGTCCCTTGAGAACATGCTCGCCAATTTCCACGATGACGCCGGCGGGTGTGCCGATGTGCTGGGACAGTGGGATCACCAGCTCCGGTGGAATACCGGCGTCAGCGATAGGAGTGCGCACAGACTGGTGTTTGTTCTCAGGCGGGTGGATGCCGCCGTGGAAGCCGAAAGTTTTTCTCATGCCGCGCGGTCCCGTGATGCGTCATCCTGAGGCACATCGCTGGCTATGATGTCCACACGCCGACTCACCGGGTCCGGTAAATTCCAATGCCAGGTCTGCAGGGTTTCCTGCTGCGGAATCATGTCAATGCAATCGACGGGGCAGGGCTCGACGCACAGGTCGCACCCGGTGCACTCACTGCTGATGACGGTATGCATCTGCTTCGCCGCACCGAGAATGGCATCGACTGGGCAGGCCTGTATGCATTTTGTGCAGCCGATGCACTCTGCTTCGCGAATAAAGGCCACCGAGGGCACGGCCGCGACTTCACCGTGCTCCGAATCCAGCGGCAGTGGCTCAACGTCGAGCAGGTCAGCCAGCGCCTGAATGCCAGCTTCACCGCCCGGCGGGCATTTGTTGATGTCTTCGCCATTGGCGATCGCCTCGGCGTAGGGCCGACACCCGGGATAACCGCACTGGCCACACTGGGTCTGGGGCAGGATATTGTTGATTTCATCCGCGATGGGGTTGCCTTCAGTCTTGAAGCGCACCGCGGCATAGCCCAGCAGTGCGCCAAACACAGCGGCCAGCCCGACCAGCGCGAGCAGAGCGGCAAATAGCGGATACTGAGTTAGAAATTCAATCACTTGCGCTTATACCAGTCCGGCAAATCCCATGAAGGCCAGGGACATCAGGCCAGCCGTAATCATACCCACAGCCGCACCCTTGAACGGGTTGGGCACGTCTGCCACCGTGAGGCGCTCCCGCATTGCGGCAAACAGCACCAGCACCAGCGAAAAGCCGGCACCGGCGCCAAAACCATAGAACAGCGCCTGCAGAAACGTATGGTCTTTGCTTATGTTCAGCAGTGCGACACCCAGTACGGCACAGTTTGTGGTGATCAATGGCAGGTAGACACCCAGTACACGGTGCAGCAACGGGCTCGTCTTGCGCATCACCATCTCGGTAAATTGCACCACGACGGCAATCACCAGAATAAATGCGATAGTTTTCAGGTAGCCGAGGCCCAGAGGCAGCAGCAGGAAGTGGTAGGTCAGGTTGCTGCACGCGGAGGCCAGCGTCAGCACGAAGGTGGTCGCCATCGACATACCCATCGCAGCTTCAAGTTTATTGGACACACCCATAAACGGGCACAGCCCTAAAAACTGCACCAGTACGAAGTTGTTGACCAGAATCGCGCTGATCAACAAAATTGAATAGTCTGCCAGCATGCTTGAGTTCTCTGTGCGCACCGTGCCCTGCAGTGCGCTCTCCTGTTTCAATCGCGCTATTCTAGCGGTTACTGCAGATTAAGGCAGTCTGAATTTGCGAACTAATACCCATTAGTCTATAAAATAATGTTCTGTTTACTTCACCTGCATACCGGGTGTTGCACCCGCATGCGGCTCCAGCAGGAACAACTCCTTATCGCCCGGCCCGGCGGCCAGCACCATCCCCTCGGAGACGCCAAAGCGCATTTTCCGGGGCGCCAGGTTGGCCACCATTACCGTCAGTTTTCCCACCAGATCCTCTGGCTGGTAAGCGGATTTGATACCGGCGAAGACCTGCTTCTGGCCGCTGTCGGGCCCCAGGTTCAGCGTCAGGCGCAGTAGTTTATCGGCACCCTCTACATGCTCGGCGGCGATGATCTCTGCGATGCGCAAGTCGACTTTGGCAAAATCATCGAACTCGATAGTAGCTGCCGCCTTCGATGCCGGCTGTGTTTTCTTGGCGGTGGCCGCCGGGGCTGCCTGCGCTTCCTTGCTCGCTTCTACCATCGCCGCCACCTGCTTCGGGTCGATACGGGTGAGCAGCGGCTGAAACGCATCCAGCGCGTGGTCCACCAACGGCGCCTGCAGTGCAGTCCAGTCCAGTGAGCACCTCAGGAAGGCCTCGGACTTTTCAGCCATAGCTGGCAGCACCGGTTTGAGATAGGTCATCAACACACGGAACAGATTGATGCCCACGCTGCAGACATCGTGCACCTCGCGCTCTGTGCCCTCCTGCTTGGCCAGTGTCCAGGGCTTTTTCTCGTCGATATACTGGTTGGCGCGGTCTGCCAGTGCGAGGATTTCGCGGATCGCTTTGTTGAATTCACGCTGTTCGTAAAGCGTGGCGATAGACTCGCCGCTGGCGATAAACGATTCCACCATCGCCTGTTCCGAGCAGCGATTCGAGAGCGTGTTGTCAAAACTATTGCGCAGGAACCCGGCGCAGCGGCTGGCAATATTCACCACCTTGCCGACGACATCGGAGTTGACGCGCTGTACGAAATCCTCCAGGTTGAGGTCGATATCGTCCACTGATCCACTTAGTTTGGCGGCGAAATAGTAACGCAGGTACTGGGCATCGAGGTGTTCCAGGTAAGTGCTGGCCTTGATAAAGGTGCCGCGGCTCTTGCTCATTTTGGTGCCGTTCACGGTGAGAAAGCCATGCGCATAGATCGCCGAGGGTGCGCGCAGGCCAGCCGAGTGCAGCATGGCCGGCCAGAACAGGCCGTGGAAGTTGATAATATCCTTGCCGATGAAGTGGTACAGCTCGGTGTCGCCTCCCGGTTGCCAGTACTCATCAAAAGGATGCCCGGTGCGATCACAGTAGTTCTGGAAACTGGCGATGTAACCGATCGGCGCATCCAACCAGACGTAGAAGTACTTGCCGGGTTCGCCGGGGATTTCGAAACCGAAATACGGGGCGTCGCGGCTGATGTCCCATTCCTGCAACCCGGCCTCGGTCCATTCTCGCAGCTTGTTTGCCACCTGCGGCTGCAGCGTGCCCGAGGCCAGCCACGCCGTGAGCATCTCTTCAAATTCCGGGAGCTTGAAAAAGAAATGAATGGATTCCTTGTCGATGGGCTTGGCACCTGAAATCGCTGATACCGGGTCAATGAGGTCGGTCGGGCTATAGGTCGCGCCACAGGCCTCGCAGTTATCACCGTACTGATCTTCCGTCTTGCAGCTCGGGCAGGTGCCTTTGATGAATCGATCGGCGAGGAACAGTTGTTTCTCCGGGTCAAAGGCCTGGGTGATCGCCCTGGTGGCGATATGGCCATTGTCCTTGAGGCACTGGTAGATGGTCTCGCTCCAGAAGCGGTTTTCCTCACTGTGCGTGGTATGGAAATTGTCGAAGCCGATCAGGAACCCGGCGCTGTCGCGCATGTGCTCCTGCTGGATAGTCTCAATCTGTTGCTCGGGGCTGATGCCGAGCTTCTCGGCGGTCAGCATAATGGCGGTGCCATGCGCGTCATCGGCGCAGACATAGAGGCAGTGGTGGCCGCGCGATTTCTGGAAACGCACCCAGATATCGGTTTGTACTTGCTCCAGCAGGTGCCCCAGGTGCAGGGAGCCATTGGCATAGGGCAATGCGCTGGTGACCAGGATTTTGCGTTGAGCGGGTGCCGCCATGGTAAACGTCTGCGTTCAAAAAAAGGGGCGCTACTATAGCGTTTTTGTGGGTGAGTTTCACCCGTGCCGAGAGAGCTGGTCACCAACTTCCATGTAGCGATCTTCTGCCGGACACAAATCCTTCATGTTTCTTTCATGGGCCGTTAACCAAAGTGTCATGGTCGGCGTCTAGTTTTTGCCGCTGCAATCCACAACGAAAACAGACCATTCCCTGGAGTAAATAGATGAATTGGAAGAAAATGCTTGTGCTGTCAACTGTCAGTCTGCCACTGGTGTTGGTTGGCTGTAGTAGCGACGATGGCGACAATGGTGCCACCGGCGCTGTAGGTGCAACCGGGATGACGGGCCCCACCGGTCCCGCAGGCCCAGTGGGGCCCGGTGGTTCCGATGCGACACCGACGACAATATCGCTTTCTCTGCTGGGCCGCTATGAAACAGGCGTGTTCGATGAATCCGCCGCCGAGGTTGTGGATTACGATCCCGCCACCCGTATGACTTTCGTGGTTAATGCCAATTCAGGCCAGATCGATATTGTCGATGCATCCTCCCCGGCGGCACCCACCCTGAGTGGAACGCTGGATGTAGCGGCGGATGTTGCAGCCGCATTCAGCATGGATGCCGGTGACCTGGGAGCAGCCAACAGTGTGTCAGTCAGCGGTAATACACTGGCGGTTGCAATCGAAGCGGACAACAAGCAAGCCAATGGCTATATCGCCTTTTATCAAACCGATGGCACCTTCCTGAGTGCGGTGGAAGCGGGCGCACTGCCTGACATGGTGACATTCACGCCCGATGGCACCAAGGTGTTGGCCGCCAATGAAGGCGAGCCTAATGGCGACTATTCGGTAGACCCGGAGGGCAGTATAACGATAGTCGATGTATCCGCCGGCGCTGCCAGTGTGACCGCAGCCAATGTCACTCAGCTCGATTTCAGGGCGTTTAACAGCGGTGGTTTGACCGGACCAGTGCGTATCTCCAGCAAGGCGGCAACGGTGGCGGCTGATCTCGAGCCGGAATACATCGCGGTCGCGGCAGACAGCAACACAGCGTATGTCACACTGCAGGAAAACAACGCTATTGCGACTGTGGATTTGACCACTGACAGCATCGTGGCCGTCTGGGGCCTCGGTTACAAAAACCACGCCATCCCTGGCAATGAAATGGATCCCAGCAACAGGGACAACGGGGTGAATATCCGCAGTGTGCCGGTATTCGGTACCTACATGCCCGACAGCGTTGACGCCTTTGAATTCGATGGTGTGACCTATATTGTGACCGCCAATGAAGGTGACGGCCGCGAATACCTGACTGATGCCGAGGACGTAACCGATTGTGCGGCACAGGGTGGTTTTGACTTTGATGACGGCGATTGCTTCCACTATCTGGATGAAGTGCGTATCAAGGATATTACCGATGACGGTGCCAGCTTTGATCCTGACCTGTTCGCGCTGGCGGGTGCAGACTTTGAAGACGACGAAAACCTGGGCCGCCTGAAAGTCATTGCCAACCTGGGCACCAAAGGCGCCTGTGCGTCACTGGCGACGACGGGCCAGCCCGGTGCGGATTGTAGCTATGAAGCGCTATACGCCTACGGTGCGCGGTCATTTACCATCTGGAACACGCAGACAAACCGCCCGGTATTCGATTCCGGCAGCGACTTCGAGGTGATTACGGCCAACCGTCTCGGTGAGAGCTTCAATGCCAGCAATGATGACAACGAAGGCGATGATCGCTCCGATGACAAAGGCCCTGAACCAGAGGCGATTGAAATCGCGGTGATCGAGGGTCGGACCTATGCTTTTATCGGTCTTGAGCGTGTCGGTGGCATCATGGTGTATAACATCACGACCCCGGAAGCTTCCGAGTTCGTGCAGTACATCAACAGCCGTGACTTTACGGTGGCAGATGTCGAGGACGATCTGGCGCTGGTGGGAGATCTCGGGCCCGAGTCGATCAAGGTGGTCGCGGCCGAGGATAGCCCGACGGGCAACCCGATGCTGATACTGGGCAACGAAGTGAGCGGTACCACCAGCTTCTTCAATATTGCGGTGATCGCCAGGTAGGTTGTTCTCGCGCGGTCAGGAACCCATTTTCCGGCCGCAGTGCTTGTCGGGCGGAGCCTTCGCTGCCGCTGCCTGAATGACCCGGTGCCGTGGCAGACTCTGTGAGGCCTATCCCGGTCACCACATCGATCGCACATTGTTGTATCGGTGGCATGTCCCTATACTAGCGGGCCGGGAAATACCGGCCCGAATTCCGGTCCAGGGCCCATGCGCGTCACAGGTACTCATGAACCAGATCAAACACATCATCGCAATCGCTTCCGGCAAGGGCGGGGTGGGCAAGTCCACCACGGCTGTCAATCTTGCGCTCGCGCTCAAGGCACAGGGCGCAAGAGTCGGGCTGCTGGATGCCGATATTTACGGGCCCAGCCAGCAGTTGATGCTGGGTCTGCCTGCCGATACACGTCCTGAACAGCAGGGCGGACAGTATTTGTTGCCGGTTGAGGCCCACGGCCTGAAAACCATGTCTATGGGCTATCTGGTCAACGATCGCACCCCGATGGTATGGCGCGGCCCGATGGCCGGCGGTGCGCTCGCGCAGATGCTGGAGCAAACCCTGTGGGGCGAGTTGGACTACCTGGTGATCGATATGCCGCCGGGTACGGGTGATATCCAGCTGACGCTGTCGCAGAAGGCCAAGGTGTCAGGCGCGGTGATAGTCACCACCCCGCAGGACATCGCGCTGCTGGATGCGCGCAAGGGTATCGAGATGTTCCGCAAGGTTGATGTGCCTGTACTGGGTGTGATCGAAAATATGGCGGTGCATATCTGCAGCGAGTGCGGGCATCGGGAGCATATTTTTGGCGAGCATGGCGGCGATCGCATCGCAAAAGATTACGGCGTGCCGCTGCTGGCCAGCTTGCCGTTGATGCTGTCGATACGAGAACAGACAGATGCCGGTACCCCGGCCGTGGTTGCCGAACCGGATTCCGAGGTCACCCGACTCTACCTGGAGGCTGCAGCGGCAGTGCGCGAGGCGCTGAGTGCGCAAGGTGATGACGTCGTGAAGCAGTTTCCCGAAATAACAATATCCGATGACTAACCAGAACGACAGGTGATTGACGCGTGAGTATCAAAGCAGATCGATGGATCCGGGAAATGGCCGCCGAGCACGGGATGATAGAGCCTTTCGAGGCCGGCCAGGTGCGCTCCAATGGCGGCGAGCGGCTCATTTCTTACGGCACTTCCAGTTACGGCTACGACGTTCGCTGTTCACGCGAGTTCAAGGTGTTCACCAATATCAACTCGGCCACGGTAGATCCCAAGCGGTTTGATGAGGGAAGCTTTGTGGATGTAGTGGGTGATGTCTGCGTCATTCCGCCCAACTCGTTTGCGCTGGCCAGCACGGTCGAGTATTTTCGCATCCCGCGCAACGTGCTGACGATTTGCCTGGGTAAATCCACCTATGCCCGCTGCGGCATCATTGTGAACGTGACGCCGCTGGAGCCCGAGTGGGAGGGGCACGTTACACTGGAGTTCTCCAACACCACCACACTGCCGGCAAAAATCTATGCCAATGAAGGCGTTGCCCAGATGCTGTTTTTCCAATCCGATGAAGTCTGCGAGGTCAGCTACAAGGATCGCGGCGGCAAGTACCAGGGCCAGCGCGGCGTGACATTACCCAGGGCCTGATTAGCGGCGGGCCCGGCGCGATGCGGGGATTGCGCTGTGTTTAACCACACATCCCGCTGTTGTAAGCGATGCCGGTTGCAGGGATAGGTGCGCCATCCAGTGTGGCCCCGGTGTCATGCAGCGCCAGTCGGCCCTCCACGAACCAGCGCGCTGCCAGTGGGTAGATGGCGTGTTCCTGTGCAGCGACTCTGGCGGCGAGACTTTCGGCGGTGTCGCCGCGCACAATCGGTACACGGGCCTGCAACACCGGTGGGCCACCGTCCAGTTCCTGCGTGACGAAATGGACCGTCGCCCCGGCCTCGGTGTCGCCGGCGTCCAGCGCGCGTTGGTGCGTCTTCAGCCCCGGATATTTCGGCAACAGCGACGGGTGGATGTTCAGCAGGCGCCCCAGGTACGGTTCGATCAGCACCGGGGTCAGTATGCGCATAAAGCCAGCCAGGATGACCAGCTCGATGTCACAGGCGCGCAGCGCATCGACCAGCGCCCCATCGAATGCTTCGCGGCTCTGGTAGTCGCGGTGATCGATACACTGTGTGGCGATGCCGGCGCGTTCCGCCCGCTGCAGGCCAGCGGCGGCAGGGTTGTTGCTGATAACCAGCCCGATCCGGGCCGGCAGGTGGCCACTGTCGCAGGCATCGATAAAGGCCTGCAGGTTGGAGCCGCGTCCGGAGATCAGTACCGCCAGGCTGGGTAGCGCCTGCTGGCTCACGACAGCAGCTCGACCCTGTTCTCTCCCTGCGCAATGCGACCGATTTCCCAGGCCTCATGTCCCGTTGCATTCAGCAGGTAGAGGGCCCGGCTGACATCCGCTGGCGCCAGGCACAGCACCATGCCCACGCCGCAGTTAAAGGTGCGGTACATCTCCGTGGTGTCGACGTTGCCCTGCGCCTGCAGCCACTTGAACACGTCCGGCCACTGCCAGCTGTTGGTGTCGATCTGCGCATTACAGTTTCCCGGCAGCACGCGGGGCAGGTTTTCCAGCAGCCCGCCGCCCGTGATGTGGGACAGGGCTTTCACCTTCACTTCCGCGAACAGTGTCAGCATTGCTTTGACGTAAATTGTTGTCGGGGTCAGCAGCGCCTGCCCGAGCGTGGTATCGCCCAGCGGCTGTTGCAGATCCGCGTTGCTGACCTCGAGAATTTTTCGTATCAGTGAATAGCCGTTGGAGTGCGGGCCGCTGCTGGCGACGCCGAGCAATACATCCCCGTCGACGACGGTACTGCCGTCTATGATGTCGGATTTCTCGACCACACCGACACAAAACCCCGCGAGGTCGTAGTCCTCACCGTGGTACATGCCGGGCATTTCGGCTGTCTCGCCACCGACCAGGGCGCAGCCAGCGAGTTCGCAGCCGCGGCCAATCCCGCTGACGACATCGGCTGCAGTATCCACATTGAGTGCGCCGGTGGCATAGTAATCGAGGAAGAACAGCGGTTCAGCGCCTGCCACGACGAGATCATTCACACACATTGCGACCAGGTCGATACCAATTGTGTCGTGAATGCCCATGTCCATCGCGAGGCGCAGTTTGGTGCCGACACCGTCCGTGCCCGACACGAGTACCGGTTGCCGGTAGCCGGCAGGAATCTCACAGAGTGCGCCGAATCCACCGAGCCCCCCCAGTACCTCGGGCCGCGCGGTGCGTGCAGACACGCCCTTGATGCGTTCAATCAGTGCGTTACCGGCGTCGATATTGACACCCGCATCCTTGTAGCTCAGCGCAGTCTTGCCGTTGTCGTCACTCATCAGGTGGCATCCAGTCAGTGTTTTGCTCGGGGGTGAGGGCGGGTATTTTATCGTGCATGCCGGACAAGCGCACTCCTGAATTGTGGATTGCAGTCTCCTCGAGTCGATTTTTTGCACGCGGGGCGGGAATAGCCTCTGGCGTTACCCGCCCTGTGTTGTGCGTGATGCCGTGTGCCACTATGCCCGGCAGCGCCCAGTGCTGCTACAATGCGCGCTTGCCAATGACTGTGGGAGAAGGCTGTGAGAAAGACATGCGTGGCGTTGATGTGGACCTGGCTGGTTCTGGCCTCGACGCAAACTGCTTTGGCAGACGTTGTCACAGATTTGTATGCGGCGAGTGTTGCCGTGACTGAGCAGAGCTCCAAAGTGCTGGATGCCGCTTCCCAGGAGGCCATGGCCGAGGTGCTGGTGAAAGTCTCGGGCTCGAGGAATGTGCTGCAGTATCCCTCGATCGCAGCGGCCCTGAAGGACGCGCGCAGCCATGTCCAGCAGTACTCCTATGTGCGCGGTAGTCCTCCCGCGCCGGCGCTGTCACTGCGCTTTGAGTTTGACGGCAACTATATTACCGAGTTGGTGACTGAATCCGGCGCGCCACTGTGGACAGCCAATCGCCCGGTGGTATTAGCCTGGGTGGTGGTCGAGGATGAGCAGGGCAGGCATTTTATCAACCAGGAGACCTCACCGGACGAGGCGCAGTGGCTGTTCGAAGAGTTTTCACGGCGTGGCGTGCCAGTGCAGATACCCGTGTTCGATCTTACCGACACCACAGCAATCAGCGCCGATGACGTGTGGTCGCTGGATGCCTATGCCATACAGGGGGCGTCTGCCCGGTACAATGTGCAGGAGGTGGTAGCGGGGCGTCTGGCGGTGTCAGACACCGGAAAATCGCCAGGTGACTGGAGCTATTTTCGCCAGGGCGAGCGCATTAACCGTTCGGTCACCGTGCCGGACGTGCCCGCGTTCTTGCGCAGCGGTGTCAATATTGTCGCTGCAGATATGGCCTCCCGCTATGCGGTAGCGCCCACCACTGGATCAGGCGGCGGCTTGAGCCTGGTTATCACTGGTGTCACAAATTACGGCGATTACGCCGCAATTGCCAACTGGTTGGAAAAGTTGGAGTTGGTCGAGTATGTCAATCTTGAGCGCGTTCAGGGCGAGCGGGTCGAGTTTCGTGTGCAGGCGAAAACCGATGCCGCGCAATTGGCGGCCATCATCGACCTGAATGACCGGTTGACGCCTGTGCCGGTGTTGGGCGACACGCTGCAGTTGAGCTACCAGTGGCGGTAACAGATTCAGGGTGTAAGACAGCCCGTGACTCGCAGCAGCATCAACTGCCGCTGCCGGTGCTCCTGCGCGACGATGCGACGCTGGATAACTTTCTGGCTCTGCCCAGAGCACGCCCGCTGATCGATGCCCTGCGATCGCAGATGCAGCCCGGCGGCGAGGCCTTTATTTATTTGTACGGTGCCAGCGGCACCGGAAAATCCCACCTGCTGCAGGCGAGTTGCCATGACGCGGCAGTCGAGACACTGTACCTGCCGCTGGCGCAACTGCGCGAGTATCCTGCGGCGGAGGTTTTGCAGGGGGTGGATCGGCTACAGCGGGTCTGCCTCGACGATATTCACACGGTGCTCGGCGATCCGGATTGGGAGCTGGCACTGTTCAATCTCTACAACAGCAGCCGACAGCAGGGTCATCGCCTTGTCGTGGCGGCCAATGCCGCGCCGCGCGCGCTGACGCTGCAGCTTGCCGATCTGCGCTCGCGGCTGTCCTCGGGAGTGGTCTTCCAGTTGGCGGAGGGCGACGATGAGGAAAAGGCTGAAATCCTGCAGTTTCGCGCGACTCGCAGGGGCTTAACCCTGCCTGCCGGTGTCGCTACTTTTATCGTGAGTCGAGCGCCGCGAGCCATGGAGCAGCTACTGGGGGTGCTGGATCAGCTGGATGAAGCCTCACTCGCACAACAGCGTGCCCTGTCCATTCCTTTTGTAAAGCAGGCGCTGGGCTGGTAAAACGCGGTCAGCCGCCAGCCACGAGGCGGCAGTGCAGCGCGGGCTCTCACTTACTTCAATTGAAAATTGTCGGCGTCCAGCTGGCAGGGAAAACTCTCCCGGTAGCGCTGTAGTGCCGCGCCGTCCAGCTCCGTCTGTATGGCGCCATACCGATCGAGGGCATCTTCGAGCAAGGTACCATCGGCAGCGACAACCAGGCTGTCGCCACTATAATCCAGCCCCCTGGCGTCCGCTCCGATGCGGTTTACCCCCACCACACAGGCGAGGTTTTCAATCGCCCTGGCAATCAGCAGCTGGCGCCAGTGATAGCGGCGTGGGGCCGGCCAGTTTGCGACATACAACGCCAGGTCATAATCCTCGCGGTTGCGACTGAACACCGGGAAGCGCAGGTCATAGCAGACCTGCAGCAGGATGCGCCACTCCCGCCACTGCACGACCACCCGCTGGTGTCCTGCCTGATAGCGTTGATGCTCGCCCGCCATGCGAAACAGGTGGCGTTTGTCGTAGTGCTGGATGCCGTCCGGCGTGGCGAACAGCATGCGATTGTAAACGCCCTGGCCGGATCTGACAGCGATGCTGCCGGTGACGGCGCAATCGTGGTGCTGCGCCTGTGACATGATCCACGCCTCAGTGGCCCCGCCGGGCGCTTCAGCGTTCGCCAGCGCGTTCATGGAGAAGCCGGTGGTGAACATCTCCGGTAGGACGATAAGATCTGTTGGGCGCTCCAGACCCGCGATGATCCCGCCGATCTGGCGCCGGTTGTCCTCGGGTTGTTCCCAGGCGAGCTCGCACTGCACCAGTGTAACGTTCAGATTTCGCATAGTCGTTCAGCCGCTTGCAGCAGCACCTCATCACTCTTGGCAAAGCAGAAACGCAGATAGTGCTGGTCTGGCGGCTGCTGGTAAAACACGGAGATGGGGATGGACGCAATGCCGTGTTGTCGAGTCCAGTCCTGGGCCAGTTGCCGGTCTGGCGCCCGCGTAATCGCACTGTAGTCCAGCAGTTGGAAATACGTGCCTGCGCTGGGTCTGATCTTAAAACGGGAACCCTGAAGGGCACCACAGAAGAGATCTCGCTTGGCCTGGTAAAACGCCGCAAGCGTACCGGCGTAATCAGGCTCAGCCGCCATGAAGTCAGCCACCGCCAGCTGCACCGGCGTGACCGCCACAAAACAGACAAACTGGTGCACCTTGCGCAACTCCGCGGTCAGCGCGGGCGGTGCGACGCAGTATCCCGTCTTCCAGCCCGTGACGCTGAAAGTCTTGCCGAAAGAGAACAGCGCGAACGTGCGCTGTCGCAGTGCGGGGAATTGCAGTGCACTGTGATGCTGTCGGTCATCGTATACCAGGTGTTCGTAGACCTCATCGCTGATCACCAGCAGATTGTGGCGCTCTGCCAGTGCCTCCAGCTGCTGCATATCCTCGCTCGATAGCGTTGCACCACAGGGATTGTGCGGCGAGTTCACCATGACAAGCCGCGTGCGTGGTGTCACCGCGGCTGCCACCCGATGCCAGTCAACGCCAAAGCTGTCCGCGGTCAGCGGAATATGAATCGCGCGGCCACCGGCCAGCGCAATGGCCGGTTCATAGCTGTCGTAACAGGGATCCAGCACGATCACCTCATCGCCGCTGTGTACACAGGCCATCACGGCGCAGTAAATGCCCTCCGTCGCGCCGGGTACGACTGTAATTTCACGCTCGGGATCGCAACTCACTCCCCTGTATCGAAGCAATTGCGCGGCAATCTGTTCGCGCAATGCGAGCAGTCCCGCCATCGGAGCGTACTGGTTGTGCCCGTCCATCACGTGTCTGGCCATGGCCTCGAGCAGCGCCTGCGGTGCGTCAAAATCCGGAAAGCCCTGCGACAGGTTCAGGGCCTGGCACTCGTTCGCCAGCGCTGACATGCGGGTAAAAATGGTGGTGCCTACAGTGGGCAGTTTAGAGGCGATCATCGTCCACCTGCAGTGTCCACACCGTTGCCCCCGCTCTGGGCTCGTCGCACATGCCGTATCAGCTCTCTTTCTGGCCAAGGTTGGCGTGCAGTACCGCGCCATTGATCACCGGATTGTGATGTGCCCAGCGGATCAGCTCCGCGATTTCCTCCGGTTCAATGAAACGGGCGAAACTGTTCATGCCGGCAATCGCCTCGGCCACCGCCGGGTCACTGCCAAGGTGGGTGCGCAGCATTTCCGTGTCTGTGAAGCCGGGGCAAATCATCGCCGTGTGTATGCCGCTGCCCATCAGGTCCTGGCAGGTGGCGCGCATCATGCCCAGTTGCGCGTGTTTACTCACCACATAGCTGAACGAGTTGGCCACCGCTTTTTCTGCCAGTGTGGAACCCACGTACAGCACACTGGAGGAAGCCGGCATTAGCGGCAACAGGCGCTGATTGAGACGGTTGATCGCGATGACATTGGTTGCCAGCACCTGCTCCAGACTATCGCTGCCGCAGTCGCTGGCGCTGTCCTTGCGCATCTGGCTGGCATTGTGTACCAGCGCGACTTCGTTGCCCTGCGCGAGAGTCGTCTCCAGAGCATCAATACAGTGCTCGATCGAGTCCGCGCTTGCCAGGTCGCAGGCGAGATTGGAAACGCCCTCGATAGGGCAGGCTCGTCGCGACAGGTTGAACACCGTGAAGCCGTCGTCAAGGAAGGCCTGGGCGGTGGCGCGCCCGATGCCCACGCTGGCACCGGTGATAATGGCTACTTTCATGCTGGGGTCCCTTTCGTTGCTGCTGGGTCAGTGCACAGCACCTGTGCATTAAAACGCAAGAGGCTCCGCGATTTCTGCATCGACGTCAAGTTGCTGCTTGGTTAAACTAGCGCCATGGAAGAATTGACAACGCTGTATATCGATAAGGAAAGCCACAAGTTTTCCGCCGCTCACTATACGATTTTTTCGGCCACGGAGCGCGAGCGGCTGCACGGGCACAATTACTCGGTGTCGGCGAAAATTGTCGCGCCGATGGGGTACAACGGCTTCTCGGCAGATTACAACGTGTACAAGAATCGCCTCGCCGCACTCTGTGACACACTGGACGAATATATGCTGTTAGCCGGTGCCTCGCCCTACCAGCAGATTGCCGAGGAGGGCGCATATTACCGCGTCAGCTACGCGCAAGAACAGATGTTGTTCCTGCGCACCGATACCCTGGTGTTGCCTATTCGCAATGCCACGGTGGAGGAGTTTTCAATCTACCTGTTGCAGCGTCTGCTAGAGGATAGCGCGGCAGATGATCTGCGCGAGATTGAGCTGTGCGTCGCCTCTGGCCCCGGGCAAAAAGGCTGTGCCAACTGGCGTAGAAGCTGAACTGCCCGGATGCTGTATCACTTGTCCTCGGCCGGGAGCCTGTTCGTCAGCAGGGGTGTTCTGGCAACGATGACGGTTTCTTCAACCCCGTCGCGTAACCGTGTGACGGAGATAGGCGCGGTCTTCGAGCCGTAGAGCGCCACGTCATCGAGCAACGCACACACTGATTCGAAACTCGGTGCGGCGGTGTCCCGATCATCGACGCTAACGATGCGGTCTCCAAGTGCAAGGCCCGCCTGTTGGGCCGCCCCCCCCTGCCACAGTGCACCGACAATCAACCTGCCTTCGTGTAGCTGGGGTGCGAAACCGTAGGTCGCGAAGTTATCGTACAGCGAGCTAATCGGCTCACGGGGCTCCAGGTACAGCGCATCATTCTGCCAGTCCAACGTCACGCGGAAGTGGCGCAGAAAGTCGATTCCAACATGGAAGTCCGACACAGAAGGGCCTGTGATGACAGGAAAATCGCTGAGTCGCAGGCTGCCCAAACGGAGCTCGCGCAGCTGTGCGATGTGGACCTCCGACGCGCTGTGGCCGAATACAGTCGTCGATGCCTGGCCAATTTCAGTGGGCGCCGTATCGGCGACGCGGTCGCCGGCCTTTGCCAGTAGAGAGGTGGGAATTGCGATGGAACCGTTGAAACCCAGATCGACCAGCAGAGACACGTTGTCGATATCACTCACGCCAACGGCAATGCGCGGCGATCCGGCGGCATCCGAGCGCGTGAACGGGATTCGGATAGCGCCCTGCAGCGAGCCGAGCGAGGACAGCGAATCGGTCATCGTGATGTGCTGGCTGTCGAAATCGATTTGCCAGATAGCTGTCTGCAACAGGCTGGCCCCCATCAGCCCTGCCGTGGAGAGACAGGCAAGTCCATCGGGTGGTTGTACCCAGTCGACGACGGCTCCAACGTCGCGAAAGACCAGCCCAGCAACGGTGATTTCCGGTATTCGCACGACTGGGACCTCACTGTGCCCACCTTCTGGTCCAGCCAGTTGGATGCTCGTAAGCGATGAGAGGTCGAGCGCCTGCACTAGCGACGCCGCGATGGTCATCGGCGCGCCAGAGTCCAGTATGAATGTGCTGCTGGTTGCTGAACGGTCCAGCAGGGTATCCACCTGGATGGTGTTCTGGGTGAGGTGGAACGCAGTGGTGACATTGAAGTCGCGTGCCGCAGTCGTCGCGCCAGATAGCAGCGCCTGGGCTGTTGGTGTGGCGTTCGCCGCAGCGGGACCGTTGGTGGCGTCCGCACATAGTCCGGTGAGTGGTAGCGATGAGGCCAGTGCGAGTATGGCCAGGGGTATGAGCCGGCGGATACCCGGTGACCGTGTACAGGCGACGCTAGAATCTGCATGTAAAGCCAAGAGATGTTCTCCAGTGTGACGCACGGCGGCAAGTCCTGTTGGGCTTTGGCCCTTATGGGCCAGCCGCGGGTCTGGAGCCAGTGCCGAATGTGATAACAGGTGGTGTTGGAATATCCCGGTTGGTCCAGGACGCGGTCACGCAGTGGACCTGTGATACCCGATTGGGTAGGTTGCTTCCGCTGGCGCCTTCACGCGGCTATGCTAGGCGTGGACGTCTGTGAAAGCAATTAAAATCATCGGTGGACCTACAGCTATGAATACGAGCAAAAACCAGGTGCTGAATGTATAGGCGCATTCCGGGCGGTAGTAGGAGCCTGTGGCAGCGGCATACTTGCGGCGGGCGTTCCTGGTCTGGGCAGCGAAGACTAGCCCGCAATACCGCAGTGCCGTAACAGCGGCTTGATGCTCGGCTCGCGACCGCGAAAGGCAACAAAAAGCTCCATCGGTTCTCTGGAACCACCGGCCTCAAGTATCTGGGTGCGGAAGTCAGCACCGGTTTCGGCGTTGAAGATGCCTTCTTCCTCAAAGCGGGAGAAGGCATCTGCCGACAGCACTTCAGCCCACTTGTAGCTGTAGTATCCCGCTGCGTAGCCGCCGGCAAAAATATGCGAGAAGGCATTCTGGAAGCGATTGAACGAGGGTGGAGTGATGACGCCTACCTGCTTGCGCACCTCGTCCAGCAGATCCTGTACAGACTCGAAATTGCCACAGCCCCACTCGCGGTGCAGGCGAAAGTCAAACAGCGAGAACTCCAGCTGACGGACCATCATCATGCCGGATTGAAAGTTTCGTGCCGCCAGCAGTTTGTCCAGCAGTACCTCGGGCAGCGGTTCTCCCGTCTCGTAGTGCCCAGAGATGAACGCCAGGGCCTCTCGCTCCCAGCACCAGTTTTCGAGAAACTGGCTGGGCAGTTCCACCGCATCCCACGCCACGCCATTGATGCCGGAGACCGCGGACACTGTCTGGCGTGTCAACATGTGGTGTAGCCCGTGGCCAAACTCGTGAAACAGTGTAGTGAGTTCGGTATGGGTGAGCAGAGACGGCTTGTCACCGACCGGTGGCGTGAAATTGCATACCAGATAGGCGACTGGAATTTGCAAACCGTCACTTGACTGGCGTCGCACCCGGCAAGTGTCCATCCATGCGCCGCCGCGCTTGTTGGCCCGTGCGTACAGATCCAGATAGAAACGGGCGACGACCTCGTCGCCGCGTAGCAGCTCGAAGAGTTTGACGCTGGGGTGGTAGTTGTCGAATGTATCGACTTCCCTGACATCGATGTCGTAAAGGCGCCGGACGACCTCAAACAGGCCCAGTAATACCTTGCTCGCCGGCAGGTACGGGCGGATATCTTCCTGTGATACCTGATAGCGTTTCTGGCGCAGCTTCTCGCTGTAGTAGCTGACATCCCATGCCTGGAGTGATTCCGCGCCACTGCTTTCCCTGGCAAAGGACTCCAGTTCACGAAATTCCGCCTTCGCCTGGGGCAGTGACTGCGTGGCCAGTTGTTGCAGGAATTCCATCACGCTGTCTGTGGTCTCTGCCATCTTGGTCGCGAGCGACAGTTCGGCGTAGTTGTCGAAGCCCAGCAGTTTCGCCAGTTCGGTACGCAGTTCAAGAATCTCCACAATGAGTGCTGAATTGTCCCACTGTCCTGCGTGAGGCCCCTGCTCGGAGGCTCGCGTGCAATTGGCGGTGTAGACCTCTTCACGCAGCGCCCTGTTGTCGCAGTAGTTGAGTACCGGTGACAGCGAGGGGAAATCCAGGTTAATCAGGTAGCCCTCCTGTCCCGCCTGCTCGGCGGCGTGCCGGGCGCTGGCGAGCGCGGTGTCCGGCAGGCCGTTGAGCTGTTCCCGTGTTACCTGTTTGGACCAGGCGTTGGTGGCATCAAGGACGTTTTCCCCGAAGGTGCTGCCCAGCTTCGACAGTCGTTGGCGCAACTCGCCGTAGTGCTTTTTCTTCTGCGCAGGCAAGTCGACCCCGGCGAGGCGAAAATCGCGCAACGCATGCTCGATGGATTTACGTTGCGCGGTGCACAGTGCCGCGAAGTCACTGCTATCGGCGATCTGTTGGTAGGCAGCGCACAGGCCGGTGTGCTGCCCCATCCAGGTGCCGTACTCTGACAATAGAGGCAGGCAGGCGTTGTACGCCTCACGCAGGGCGTCGCTGTTGCAGACACTGTTCAGGTGCGATACGGGTGACCAGGCGCGGGACAGTTCGTCGTCCAGTTCCTCTATGGGTTGCAGGAGATTATCCCAGGTGTAGTGGTCGGTGCTGTCCAGCAACTCGTCGATACGCTGTTTGTTGCGCTCGATGAGCTGTCGAATGGCCGGCTCGACATGCGCCGGCTCGATGCGGGAAAAGGGCGGCAGCGTATGCGACTCGAGCAGTGGGTTGGACATGTGGTGGTATTCCTTCTAAAGCGGATTGTCGATGGTACCGGAAACTCTTCGCGGACAATATCCAAGTGTAAAGCAAACCGCTGCGGATAGGCATTTATGGCCGGAGAATGGCGCACCGATTCAGGGCGCTAACGACGCAATTGCTCGTTGACTGGAGCGGCTCGCCATAGAACTATGTTCGTTGTAGCAACGAAGGGCACAGTCATGGCGATTTCCAGCAACAGGACGCGCGCGGTTAAGGTATTGCGTTGCTGCTGACCCGCGACCTGTTACATTTTTAAGTAATCACTCCGGCTCGGGAAGTGCAGCCGAGAGATCAGTCTGCGGGAGAGCAGCAAAATGTATGAAACACTGGCCATGTTCGCCCTGTTCGTGTTGGTCTACAGCTCGGTGGCCGGTGCTGTAGAACGCACCCGGATTAGCGGCCCGATCGTGTTTACCTGTTTTGGGCTGGTGATCGGTCCTGCCGGTTTTGACCTGCTGGCGTGGGAGACTGACCGGGAGCTGGTGCGCAGCCTTGCAGAGGTGACGCTTGCCTTGGTGCTATTTACTGATGCGGCAAGCGCCAATATAAGTGTGCTGAAGAAAACCAGTGGTGTACCGGCGAGGCTATTGCTGATTGGGTTACCGCTGACTATTGCGCTGGGCTTTGGTGTCGGCACATTGTTTTTCAATAATCTGTCCCTGCTGGGGATAGCGGTATTGGCAACCATGCTGGCCCCGACCGACGCGGCCCTGGGTAAGGCCGTCGTCATCAATGAGGCGGTACCCGATGAGATTCGCCAGAGCCTGAATGTCGAGAGCGGACTCAATGACGGTATCTGTGTGCCGGTATTGTTGCTTTTCCTGACACTGGCCCTCGATAAGGCCGGCGATGGAGGTCCTTTGCTGCTGGCAGCGCAACTGGTCGTGGAGGAAATCGGCATCGGACTGGCAGTCGGCGTGTCACTGACGTTTCCTGCGATCAGCCTGTTGAAGATTGCCCATCACAGGCAATGGCTGACACGGAGCTGGATACAGATCCCGATTATAGCGCTGGCATTGAGTTGTTTTGCGGTTGCACAGTACCTCGGTGGTAGCGGCTTCATTGCCGCTTTCAGTGGTGGCCTGCTGATGGCGTTCATGGACAGGCATCTTTCCCCGACAGTGAAGGATGAGTATCTACTCGCTTCCGAGGGAACGGGTGATACGCTGGCACTGATCACCTGGGTGATTTTCGGCTCGGCGGTTGTGGGCCAGGCGGTAGGTAATTTCAGTTGGATGATACTGCTTTATGCGGGCCTGAGTCTCACGGTAATCCGCATGTTGCCGGTATTTCTGGCACTCGCTGGCAGCGGTATCGACACCGAGGGAAAACTATTTATCGGCTGGTTTGGTCCACGTGGGCTGGCCAGTATTGTCTTTGTTGTGCTGGTGGTGAACAGCGGGTTGCCGGACAGCGGAGTGCTCGCCATGACCGTTGTTTGCACCATCTTGCTGAGTATTCTCGGTCACGGGGTAACAGCGAATCCCTGGGCCAGGGGCTACGGCAGTCGCCATTCCTCAAGCACGTGATAACTCACGCCCTGCCTGCCCTGGCGGGATTCAAACAGGGCGAACGCCGCGTAGTGCATGGAAAGTGCCGGCGCCTGGACGGGGGCCGGCGGCGCGGAGCTGCAGCCGCGAAACAATGTGATATGTGGCCGGAACGGGTTCCTGTCGCGTTTGGCGCCCGCCGCGCTGCCCAGCGTGTTGAGCTTTTGCGCCAGTCGGGTGAGTGATTCTGGCCAGTGTTGCGGGCCCAGCCAGTAAATTCGCTGTTTGTGCCAGTAGCCGGTGCAGTCCAGCTGCAGCGTCGCGCTCTGATTGCGCTGCTGCGCCTGCCAGCCGTCCACCGACAGGCACAATCGCTCCATCGCGGCATTATCGAGTGCGCCGATGAAAGCCAATGTGATGTGGAAATTGGCGGGGGGTACCGGCCTTCCGTCACAGGTCAGTTGTCGGTCGCGCCAGTCCGAGATCTGTAGCGATGTGCTTGGCGCCAGTTCCAGGCCGAAAAAGACACGCATCACTCAGTGACTTTTTTCTTCTTTAATGGCGCAAAGCCGTCATTGGTTTCGGTTGGCCCGCCCGTGGGCTTGGCCCGCCGCTTGCCGACATTTTTCTGGTTGCGCACGCGTGTTTTGCGCTTGTCTGCTGCTGGTTTTTGCGACTTCTTCCTGGTGCCGGCGGCTTTGCCGGACGATTTCAGTTTCTTCGGCCCGCTGTACCTGGCTTTCAGGCCGGGCAGGGCGCGTCGCTCAAAGCGCAGTGCAAGATACCGCTCAATGCTGACCGTCAGGTTCCACTCGGTTGCGCTGGCCAGCGAAACAGCCAGCCCGCGCGCGCCGGCGCGGCCGGTGCGACCGGTGCGATGCAGGTAGTTGTCGCCGCTGTAGGGGATGTCGTAATTGATCACCAGGTCGATGCCGGCGACATCAATACCCCTGGCGGCGAGGTCGCTGGCGCAGACAATTGTGACCTTGCCCTCGTGGAACTGGTGCATCACCTGTTTGCGCTCCTCGGTGGTCATTTCGCCATGTAGCGCGGCGCAGCGCAGTTTGTGGTACTTCAGCAGATTGGCAAGACGCGTCGCCGTGTTGCGTTTGTTGGCAAACACCAGCGCGCGAGTAAAACCTCCCTGTTCCAGCAATGCGGTCAGCAGTTTGTCCTTGTGCTCCTGGCTGTCGGCGAGAATCAACTGGTGATCGATGCTGCTGTGCGCCTGCCGCACCTGACCCACGGTGATGGTCTGTGGTGACTGTAACAACGTGGTGGCGATGGCGCCCACACCACGGTGGGACAGCGTCGCGGAGAGCAGCAGTACCTGTTTATCCGCTGCACAGAACTCGGCGATTTTCACCACATCATCCCGAAAACCCATGTCCAGCATGCGGTCTGCCTCATCCAGAACCAGAGTCTGTAGATTGCTCAAGTCCGCACTGTGCTTCTGGCAGTGCTCCAGCAGACGCCCCGGTGTCGCCACGAGGATTTCCGGTTCCTTGCGCAGCTGGGCTCTCTGGTATTTGAAATCGGCGCCACCGGTGATGGCTTGCGCTTTCAGTGGCGACAGTGCCAGCAGGGAGCGGCACTGTTTTAATACCTGGCGAGCGAGCTCCCGGGTGGGCACCAGAATCAGCGCCAGCGTGCCTGTCTGCCTGGGCGTCCCGCTGGCGAGGATTTTTTGCGCCAGTGGAATCAGGTAGGCCAGAGTCTTGCCGCTGCCTGTTTCGGCGCTGACCAACAGGTCCACACCCTGCAGCGCAGGTGGCACCGTCAACTGCTGTACTTCTGTGGCGGCTGTTAACGCAAGCGCATCAATACCCAGGCGCAGGTGACGATCAAGCTGTAAGTCTTCGAACACGTTTTTGCGCTCCGCTGGTAAATCGATTGAAAGTGCCGGGCTACTGCTGTTGATGCATCATTGAAACGATAGACCGGGACGGGTGGTTTGGTGAAGATTTGCCACTGAGCCGGCAATTTACGTCACCCGGTGTCTGCGATGTCGCACATTACGGGGTATTATATCCTCGGATAGCGCGCAGCGGGTACATTGGTAACAGAAAGACTGTGCTGTAGCCGGCGCGTGTTTTGGAAATGTGGAGAGAGTGATGGTAAAGGCAGTCAGGATATACGAAGCGGGCGGGCCCGAGGTGATGCAGTGGGAAGAGGTTGCACTCGATGCCCCGGGGCCGGGCATGGTCACGGTGGAAAATCGGGCGATTGGACTCAATTACATCGATACCTATCACCGCAGCGGTTTGTATCCGCTCCCGCTGCCCTGCGGTATTGGCGTTGAGGGAGCAGGAGAGGTGCAGGCGGTGGGAGAGGGGGTCGATTTGAAAGTGGGTGACCGTGTGGCCTACTGCTCCGCGGGGCTCGGCTCCTATGCACAGGCGATTAACCTGCCCGCCTCCCGTCTGGTAAAGATCCCCGACGGCATCGACTTTGAGCAGGCTGCTGCATGCCTGTTGAAAGGGCAAACCACTGAATACCTGCTGCAACGGACCTACCCGCTGCAGGCGGGGGAAACCTGTCTGTTTCATGCGGCAGCTGGTGGTGTGGGAACACTCTTCGGCCAATGGGCGAAGAGTATAGGCGCTACGGTCATCGGCACTGTCGGCTCCGAGGAAAAAGCCGAGCAGGCGCGAGCGCACGGGTTTACCCACGTGATCAATTACCGCGAGGAAGATGTGGTGCAGCGTGTGCTTGAAATCACCAACGGCGATAAAGTGCCGGTGGTTTACGATGGCGTCGGCAAGGATACGTTTGATATATCACTGGATTGCCTGCGGACGCGCGGCCTGATGGTGAGTTTCGGAAATGCCTCGGGCGCGCCAGCGCCACTGGATCTGCAGGTGTTGGCCAACAAGGGGTCGCTGTTTATCACCCGCCCCACCATGGTCTCCTACACACTCAGTCAACAGGAGTTACAGCAGTCATCAGACGATTTGTTTGATCGGGTGTTGAGTGGCGTGCTGCGTATTGAAATCAATCAACGCTACGCACTGACAGATGTGCAGCAGGCGCACCGGGACCTCGAGAGTCGCAAGACCACCGGGTCAACCGTCCTTCTACCGTGACAGCAGGGTTTAACGTGCCGTCACGGATGCAGCCAGTAGTGCTCACGGGAAAGGTGGTGCGGCTTGAGCCGCTTACTGCGGCGCACGCGCAGGGGCTCTACAATCGCGGCCGTGTAAAAGCCGACTGGGCTTACCTGCCGCGCGGCTGTTTTGTCGATCAGGCAGATACACGCCACTGGATAGAGGAGGCACTGAACACCCCGGGACACATGCCGTTTGCCATTGTGGACATGGCCAGGGACAGGGCGGTAGGGAGCACGCGCTTTATGAATATCCGGCCTGACCACCGCTCGCTGGAGATCGGCTGGACCTGGCTGGGCCAGGAATGGCAGCGTACGGCGGCCAACACGGAGGCGAAGCTGCTGTTGCTGTCGCACGCGTTTGACCGGCTCGGTTGCGTGCGGGTGGAGTTTAAAACAGATGCCCGCAACGAGCGCTCGCAGCGGGCGTTGTCAAGAATTGGCGCCAAACGAGAGGGTGTGATGCGCAATCACATGATTGTGCAGAACAACTATCTGCGTGACTCTGTCTATTTCAGTGTCATTGCCGCCGAGTGGCCCGAGGTGAAACAACGCCTCAAGGCCCTGGTCAGTGGCGATGGGTCAGCGGAATAATCAGCTCACGGTCGCCTGTACGGTCTCGTTATCCGAGAAGTGTCCTGCGAACAGAGCGGACGTCAGATAACGCTCGCCCGAGTCTGGCAGTATCGCAACAATCATCTTGCCCTGATGTTCCTGCTGCTGTGACAGGCGGTGAGCTGCGGCCATTGCTGCGCCTGCGGAAATACCCGACAGAATCCCCTCCTGCTGCATCAGTTTGTGGGCCCATTCGATGGCTTCATCACTGGTAACCTGTTCGACCTGGTCGACCATGTCCAGATCCAGGTTTTTGGGCACAAACCCCGCACCGATGCCCTGGATCTTGTGCGGTGCATGGCGTGGTTCCTGGCCGGCTTTCGCTGCCGTAATCATGGTCGAGGTGTCGGGTTCTACCGCGACGCTCAATACATTCTTGCCCTGCGTAATTTTCAGGTGGCGGGAGATACCTGTGATGGTGCCGCCTGTACCCACACCCGAGACCAGGATGTCGATGCCACCATCGGTGGCCTCCCAGATTTCCGGCCCCGTTGTCTGCTCGTGGATATCGGGATTGGCGGGATTCTCGAATTGGTGCGGCCCCCAGTACTTGTGGGGATCGGAGGCGATAATGTCTTCCGCCTTGGCAATCGCGGCCGGGATGCCTTTGCTGCCGTCAGTGAGGACTACCTGGGCTCCGAGCGATTTCATCAGCATGCGCCGTTCCAGGCTCATAGTGTTGGGCATCACCAGAATGCAGCCATAGCCTTTCGCCGCGGCGACAAAAGCCAACGCAATACCGGTATTGCCACTGGTGGGTTCGACAATGGTCATGCCCGGCTTGAGGCTGCCGTCGCGCTCTGCGGCGCTGACCATGCTCGCACCGATACGGCATTTGACGGACATCGCCGGGTTGCGGTTCTCCAGTTTGACGTAAATATTGCCATCGCTGATGTGATTGATTTTAACCAGCGGTGTGCCGCCGATGGTTTCAGCGTTGTCGCTGTAGAGTTTGCTCATAGTGAATGCCTGCCTGCTCGCTGGATTGGTTTATCCGATCGTTCATTAGAGTAGTATCGTCGCGTCTCACTGTCCAACAACCGACGGCATTGTGCGTCGGCAAAACGGCACTAAAATTTTTTCGTTCCAGTGGGAACTTTGTCCCGGGCGATGCGTCTGATTAGTCACAGTTGGTGTAAGAGCACGCTGCAAGCGAGTGTACACCATTGGTGGTACCCCATGTTCCATTCAGGTCTCATACTTCCCGCGTTGTCAGAAACGCTCGCCGGCCCTCTGGGCCGGCTTTTTTTTGTTCAATTTTTGGCCTGCGCAGTGGCTTGAACCAGTGATTCCAGGGTCTGCGGACCGATTAATGTCTCCACCAGTTCTCCCTGCGGGTTGACGATAAACGTGGTTGGCAGCACCATGGGTCTCGATTGCCCCAGTTGTTCCGCCGGATCCTGCTCCAGACTGGCAAAACTCACGCCCAGCTGCTGTCTCTGCTGCTCCAGTTCCTCGCCTGTGGCACCGTCGTAGTTGACGCCGAGGACGGTGACATCGGGGTATTCGCTATCCAGTGTATTCAGTTCCGGTATTTCCTCGATGCACGGTTTGCACCACTGTGCCCAGTAGTTGATAACCACCCACTGGCCTCGCAGGTCCCGCAGGGCATCCCCCGGGGGTTCGGTGTCCCCGCGCTGGCCACAGGCGTTGACGGTCATGACGAGGATACAAACAATCAAATATTTCACTGTTCAAATAATTCCGCGAGGTTGATGTTCAGCAGTTGCCGTTGATCCCTGCGCTGGTCGAGCAGCAGGGTGCAGGCGCTGCGCTGCCAGTCTCTGTCCAGCGCCAGCTCCGGTCCGTCCAGGGGTTGCTCGTTCTCCACCCATTCTTTCAGTTGCCATAACGGCACGGTATGGAGATCCCTGCACAACAGATAGTGCCCCTTGGCATTCTCCGTGATGAGCTTTTCCCGGAGAAATATATCGCGCAGGATGCCCCACGTCACACTGTCCAGCCCGCTGATTATCTCGTGTCGGCGTTTCAGCAGTTCCAGTTCTCGTACGGCCTCGCCGGTCTGCTGCTTTTTCCAGAACACGGAGAGCACCTCGAGTGCCTTGATCATTATCGGCCGTTTCGCCTGATCGTCACTTTCGTACGCCGACAGACTGTGTACCAGTACCCCCCCCATCAGGACGATGTTCCAGCACAGGTAAATCCACAGCAGGAACAGCGGCACGGCTGCGAATGCCCCGTAGATGAAGGTGTAGTTGGAGCCTACAACCAGCTTGGTGAACAAGCCGCGGGCGGCGTGAAACGCCAGCGCGGCGAACAGGCCGCCGATTACCGCGTGCTTGAAGGGCACAGGGCAATTGGGGACAGCGGCATATATGAGACTGAATCCAATCAGGCTCAGCAGCAGTGGTGACGCCTGCACCAGATAGGCTTTGACGCCAAGGATATCGAGGCTGTCCAGTACGTGGGCGGCCGACGCCAGATAGGTGCTCAGCCCGAGCGCCAGACCGATGGTTATCGGCGTCAGGGTCAGTACTGCCCAGTACAGCAGGAAGCTTGAGAGCGGGCTTCGATTCTCTCTCGCGCGCCAGATATTGTTGAACGCGTGCTCAATATTGCGCAGCATGATGATCGCAGTGACCAACAGAAAACCGATACCGGGGCCGGTCAGGTTTTTAGCCTGCTGGGAAAACTCATCGAGGTACTGCTCGATATTCGCGCTGCTCTGCGGCACCAGGTGCTCAAACAGCAGCGCCTGCATTTGCTGTTCCGCACCCTGAAACGCGGGAATGGCAGACGCCATGGTATAGAGTACTGTCAGCAGCGGCACCAGCGCGAACAGGCTCATATAGGTCAGTGCCGCGGCGTTTTCCGAGCAGCGGTCCGCGATAAAACGGTTCACCAGGTAGCGAACGCGGCGCCCCGATTCGACAAATGTGGGTTTGGAAAAATTCATCGGCGCATTATGGCATGAACTGTCATTCCCCTGCATTCGCAGACGTGTTTTGCGTGAATACCCGATCCCGGTGCTGCGAGACAGGGCAAAAGGTTTGTTATACTCTGCCGCGAGTCATTGTCTTCCCAAATCACACCGGAATATACGTATGAGTGCAGTAACCATCTACCACAATCCTCGATGCTCCAAGTCGCGCAACACGCTGGCGCTGCTGCAGGAAAATGGTGTAGAGCCAGAGATAGTGCTCTATCTAGAGACACCGCTCGACAGCGGGCAAATCAGGGCGCTGCTGAAGAAACTGGGAATGTCCGCCGCTGAGCTTCTGCGCCGCGGCGAGGGCGACTATAAGGCCAGCGGTCTCGACAGGGAATCCAGTGAAGCGGATATCGTGGCGGCAATGGTCAAGTACCCGAAACTGATTGAGCGCCCCATTGTGGTCCGTGCTGGTAAAGCGGTATTGGGTCGACCACCTGAGAACGCGCTGGCATTGCTTGACTGATGGCGCTACCTTATATACTGGTCCTGTACTACTCCAGGCAGGGTGCCACGGCCGATATGGCGCAACATATCGCGCGCGGCGTGGAACTGGTCGCGGGAGTGAGCGCCCGGCTGCGCACCGTGCCGACGATCTCCGCAAACTGCGAGCAGACCGAGGAGGATATCCCCGCCGAGGGCCCACTGTATTGTGAACTGGCTGACCTGCGCGACTGCGCCGGCCTGGTACTGGGAAGTCCCACCCGCTTTGGCAATATGGCCGCCCCGATGAAATATTTCCTGGATCAAACATCTTCCCTGTGGCTGAGTGGGGCGATGATAGACAAGCCGGCCGCTGTTTTTACCTCGACCTCCAGCATGCACGGCGGTCAGGAATCGACGCTGCTCAGCATGATGCTGCCATTGCTGCACCACGGCATGCTGGTTGCCGGACTGCCTTACAGTGAGCCCGGGTTGATGACCACCTCCTCGGGGGGTACACCCTATGGTGCATCGCACTGGGCCGGCAGTGACAACAAGCGGCCGGTGGACGACGCGGAGGCGACCCTGTGCCGGGCGCTCGGTCAGCGGGTGGCGCGACTCGCCATGCGAGTCAGTCAGTGAGCGCCTCGCTGCGCTCGGCAGCCGCGCGGTTGACCTGGCTGAGCTGGTCAACGCTGTTGTTGCAGCAGGCGGCGGATGCATGGATACATCAGGCACCGTGGTTTATCTGGGTGCTGAAGTTGCTGCCGCTGCTGCTGTTCCTCCCGGGTATGCTAAGAGACAATTTACGCAGTTTTATCTGGTTATGTTTCGTTTGTCTGGGGTATTTTCTGATTCTGGTGCAGCGCATTTTTGCGCAGCCCGACAGCGCGCTGGTGATCCTTGGCTTGATTGCTGTCGTAGTACTTTTTAATGCCGCCATGTTGTATGTTCGCTGGCGCGCGCGCGAATTGCGTATGGCGCCCGCGTCTCAATCCGGTAGTGGAGATCAGGTATGAGTAAACCGTCGCTTTGGCGCCGTATATTGTCGGGGATATGGCAGGCCATCACTCGCATCAGGTTGGCAATGTCAAACATCCTGTTTCTGGTGATGATCGCGCTGATCTACTTTGTCTATATCGGAGGTACGCCTGAACCGCTGCCGGAGAAGGCGGCACTGCTGCTGAATGTGAGTGGCAAGGTCGTGGATCAGAAATCGGAAATCAATCCGCTGAGTGCGCTGATAAGCCAGCCCTCGCCGGCCAGTCACGAGGTCTTGCTGCGCGATGTCATTGAGGCAATTGACTACGCGGCCAAGGATCCCGCTATCAACTCACTGGTGATGGAACTGGATTACCTCGTCCACCTGGGCATCAGCAAAACCCAGGAAATTCTCCCCGCGCTGGAGCGCTTTCGCGAGAGCGGCAAACCCATCATTGCCATCGGAGATTACTACACGCAGGATCAGTATCTGCTCGCCAGCTATGCCGATACTGTTATCTCGCATCCGATGGGCGGAGTGGCACTGGAGGGGTACAGCAGCTACAACAACTATTTCCGCCAGGCGTTGGAAAAACTTTCCGTGGACGTCCACATTTTTCGGGCCGGCGACCACAAGTCCGCCGTGGAGCCATTTATTCGCGATGATATGTCGCCGGGGGAGAAGGAGGTTACCAGCCGCTGGTTGGACAACCTGTGGGGGCAGTACACAGGCCTGGTGGAGAGTCAGCGCAAACTGCCGCCGGGTGCCGTGGATGATTTCGTCAACAATTATCCCGAGCGCCTGCTGAGTGCGGGCGGGGATGCGGCGCAGGCTGCACTGAAAGCGGGATTGGTGGACAAACTGCTGGGTCGCGGTGAGGGCAATGAGTACCTGGTGGAGTTGGTGGGCGCGAGCAACGAGGACGGGCTCTACGAGGCGGTCGAATTCGAACGCTATCTGTCGCGGAAACGGCCGCTGACATTGGGTGGCACCGAGGCAGATCGCGTTGCGGTGATTACCGCAGAGGGTAGTATTGTACCCGGTGACCAACCCCCCGGCACCATTGGTGGCGACTCGCTGGCGCGACTGATTCGCGGTGCGGTCGAGGCCGACGGGGTCAAGGCCATTGTGCTGCGGGTCAATAGCGGCGGCGGCAGCATGTTTGCATCGGAAATTATTCGACAGCAAGTGTTGCACGCGCAGGATATGGGTATTCCCGTTGTGATATCCATGGGCGCTGTCGCGGCGTCGGGCGGCTACTATATAGCGGCTGGGGCGGATGAAATCTGGGCCACGCCCTCGACCATCACCGGCAGTATCGGCGTGTTTGCCGTGTTCCCGACTTTTGAGAACCTGTTGCAGCGCGTCGGCATTTACACCGATGGTGTCGGTACCACTGAGTTGGCTGGCTCGCTGCGCGCAGACAGGAACTTGAGTCCAGAGGTGGTTACGGCACTGAACAGCAATGTAGATTTTGCCTACAGAAGCTTTCTGGAGATTGTGTCACAGGGTCGCGATATGAGCGTGGCGCAGGTTGATCCCCTCGCCGAGGGCCGCGTCTGGTGTGCTGAGGATGCACTGGACTCTGGTCTTATCGACAATGTCGGCAGCCTGCAGGATGCGATCGCCGCTGCCGCAAACCTTGCCAATGTGAGTGATTATGAAGTGGAGTATGTCGAGCAGCCACTATCGCCGCGCGATCTGTTGATGAAGCAACTGGCGAAGAGTGTTGGCAGTCTCGATCTCAATGTGTGGGGCGGACACGGCCTCAGTGCAGCGCTGTCGGGATTGTTGGGCCCGGTGCGCGAAGCGGTTGAGGAATTGGGAAGCTTGCAGGACCCAGCCAATCTGTATATGCGGTGTATCAGCTGTGGAGCTGTTCGCTAGCAACCGCTGTTAGCTCTGCGCCACCGCATCTGCCGGTGCGTCTTTCCTGCGTGCCCGCCAGCTGGCGAGGTCTTCCAGAATCATGTACAGGCATGGGATCAGCAGCAGTGTGATCACGGTCGCAAACACGATGCCATAGGCCAGCGAGATAGCCATTGGCACCAGCATCTCCGCTTGCGCTGTGCGCTCGGACAGCATCGGCATCAAACCGAAAAATGTCGTCAACGAGGTCAGCAGAATCGCCCGGAATCGTCTCGTTCCCGCGTCTATCACCGCATTGAGGCGATCGACGCCATCGGCGACGGCCCTGTTGACAAAGTCCACCAGAATCAGGCTGTCATTGACCACAACTCCACTCAGGGCAATCACTCCCATCAGTGACATCATGCTCAGCGGGTACCCGGATACCCAGTGTCCGAAAATGGCGCCTATCATGCCAAACGGAATTACGCCCATGATGATCAGCGGTTGCAGATACGATTTGGTCGGGATGGCCAGCAGCGCGTAAATACCGAACAGTGCCAGCGGAAAGCCCACCATCATACTGACGGCCATCTTGGACTCTTCCTCGGCCATACCGGAGATTGCATAGCGCAGGCCCGGGTATTTTTTCTGCAGTGCCGGCAGCACGTTGGCCTCAATGTCAGCGATAACCTTGTCGGGCTCTACCTCCCGCTTATTGGCCTCCGCGGTTATCTCTGCCGCGCGCTGGTAGTTGATCCGTGTCGCCTTCAGCAGTCCCTGCTTGACTTCCAGTCGTGCGACCGTCTGAAACGGCACCTCGTCGCCGGAAGGGGTGCGAATGAACATATTGTTCAGGCTGTTGACGTTTTCCCTGTCTGTTTTCGGGTAGCGCACCATGACCTTGATTTCATCGATACCGCGCTGCACACGCTGTGCCTCTGCACCGAAGAATGCATGTCGCACCTGGTTGCCCAGATCAAACCGCGTGATGCCCAGTGATTCCGCCTCCGGCAACAGCTCCAGGTGAAATTCGTCAGCAGTGTCGCTGACACCGTTGCGAATATCGTAGATACCGGTGTAGTGACCCATCGCCTCTTCCAGGTCTGTCGCTGCCTCGCGCAGGGTATCGATATCCTTGTGCATCAGGTCAAATGCGATTGATGGCCCCATTTGAGGGCCGTCCGCACTGCGGATCGCGAACACTTCTGCGCCGTGAATCCGGCCCACTTCCTGACGCCAGCGTTCCTGGACATCCCGGGTGCTGATCGTGCGCTCGTCCTCTTTGGTCAGCTCCACATCGATCCGGCCGTTGATACGGTCGAACCCGTAAGTGGCCATATGGTTCAGCAGGCGCTCGTCGGTCCCGCTTTCGCGGCGATATTTCTCTTCCATGGTATGAAAGGCTTGCGCAATTTTTGCAACGGCTTCCAGCGTTCGCTCCTCGGCCGCACCCTCAGCCATGCGCAACTCGACCTGCAGGAACTCTCCGGGAGTGTCGGGGGAAAGTACCGTGCGCACAGCGCCGCCCGCTAATAGGCCACAGGACAGAATCAGCAGGGAGATGAAGAAAGCCAGTGTCACATAGCGGCTGTTGACACACTTGACCATGAACGGCTTGTAGCGATACATCACGAAGTGGTACAGCAGCCAGTTCACCTCCTGCTGCACTCGGTCGATTCGCAGTAACAGGCGATTTTTCGTGGGCTTGCTGTGCGCCAGATGCGCTGGGAGAATCCACTTGGATTCTATCAGGGAGAAACACAGGCAAAGGATCACGACCCAGCCGCAGGCGGCGGGAAACGCGCCGAAAACGCCCTGCACGAACAGTGTGGGCAAAAACGCCATAATGGTGGTGAGCACACCGAAAGTGGCGGGGGTGGCCACGCGGTAGACGCCCCGCACCACACTCTCCACGCTGTGCCCCGTCTTTTCCTGCTCGCTGTAAGCGCTCTCGCCCATGATGATCGCGTCGTCAACGACAATACCGAGTACGAGGATGAAGCCAAAAATACTGATCATGTCCAGGCTGGCGTGGATATAGGGCGTGTTGATCATCGCCATTGCGCCCAGAAAGCACACCGGAATCCCCATCATGACCCAGAATGCCAGTTTGATTTCCAGGAACAGGGCCAGGATGATAAAGACCAGCAATGCACCCATCGCCAGGTTTTTCAACATCATCCCGAGTCGCCCTTCGAGGTAGTAGGTGGCGTCATTCCAGACATCCAGCGTGACGCCCTGCGGCAAACTTCCTGTTCGCTCCGCGACGAACGCCTTGGCGGCATCGGCGGTTTCGATAATGTCCTGGGTGCCCATCGCGAAGACATTGATGCCCAGTGAATAGACACCGTTGAAGGCGGCAAAGCCGGCGGCATCGACGAAACCGTCAGCCACCGTGGCGATGTCGCCCAGCAACAGCCGGGTGCCGTCCGGCCAGGTTTTGAGAACAATGCTCTCGAATTCCTGCTGGTTGTAGGCCTGGCCCGTGGTGCGCAGCATGATTTCGCCATTTTCGGTGCGCACGGAACCGGCGGGGAGATCCAGCGAGGACGCGGAGATGATATTGGCGACGTCGCCCAGGGTGAGGTGGTATTCACGCAGCAACGTTTCGGAAATCTCGATCGCGATCTCGTAATCGCGAGCGCCCACAACAGTGGCGCCGGAGATTTCCGGAAAGGTAAGCAACTCGCGACGCATATCGTCGGCCAGTGATTTCAGGCTGCGCTCATTGATATCGCCAGACAGTTGCAGCGTCAGCGCCGGGAACATCACCTCCGGTTGACTCACGATAGGTTTCTCGGCTTGCTGGGGAAAATGTTGTATGCCGTCTATTCGGTTGCGGATATCGGCCATCAATTTGGTGAGGTTAACACCGTCGCGGGGCTCAATCATGATTCGAGCATTGGACTCGAATGAGTCGGATTCGACGCGCTTGATGCCCTCGATGTCGTTTATCGCCTCTTCAATCTTCAGTACCACACCCTGTTCGACCTCTTCAGGCGCAGCGCCCGGGTAGGCCACATTGACAAAAATCATTTCGATTTCAATCGCGGGAAACATCGCGCGCTGTATCGTGAACGCCGAGCCCAGCCCCACCACGATGATAATCAGCATCAGTAGATTGGCAGCGACCGGGTTGTGAGCAAACCAGGCGATAATTCCTTTCTTGGTAGTCGCCTGGTGCATCAGCCGCCCTCGTTGTCGCGCTCAGAGGGCTCCACAGCGGCGGTGACCGGGTTCACTTTCTTGTCTCCCGGCTGCGTTCTGGGACGGCCATGTTGATCCAGTTGGTTCGTGGGTGTGCTGGACTGGATCTGAACTTGAGAGCTGTCAAAAGAGCTGTCCAGTGTCGTCAGCGATACGCGGTCGCCGTTGTCCAGGCCATCGCTGACGTAGATGAGGTCGCCGCCGGTGCGCAGCAGAGTGACCTGGCGATTGCGCAGATGGCCGGTGTCGTCCACTACCCACAGGTTATTGCCTGCGCGCATGACAAAGCGGGGCAGCGTTACGATATCGACCAGCTCACGGCCCTCGATATTGGCGTTTACAAAAGTGCCGACCCGCAATGGTTCGCCCTCGGGGTTGTGTCGAGCGTATGGATCCTTGATACGCGCCACCGCGTAGAGTACGCGTGACCGCTCGTCGAATACACCCTCGGTACGGTGCATCTGCGCTGTCCAGTGTTTTATCTCGCCGCCGACATCTGTGTAAAGATCGATTGAGGAGCCGTCATCGGTGCCCTCCAAAGCGGGCAGTTCCAGATACGCCAGCTTGTTTTGTGGAATAGGCAGGCGGATTTCAGCATACTCCACCGAGAAGATGTCGGCCACCGGACTGCCGGCGGCGACAAACTGCCCCAGCTCAACATGCTTGTCCCGGATCAGCGCGTCGTACGGCGCCCGGATGCGTGTTCGTTCGAGGTTGTCGCGCGCGGTGTTAAGGTCCGCCTGCGCTGCCAGCATCTGGGATTGCGCCTGTTCGAGCTGCGGTTTTCGCAGGTAAAGATCCTTTGCCTCCTGGCTGCGCTGGCTGCCTTTGGGCAGTCTCTGCCACTCTTTTTCTGCGACCTGCGCCCGGCCTTTTTCCTGGGCCAGGTTGCTCTGGGCTGACTTCAGGGCGGCTTCGGCGCGCAGCAGGTTGGTCTCATAATCACGGGGATCGATGCGCAGCATCACCTCGCCCTTGGTGACAAATCCGCCGACGGTGAACGACGGTGACACTTCGATGATGCGCCCGTTGACCTCGGACAGAATGGAAGTCTCCTGCATCGGCGACACTGTGCCCTGAGCCTGCACTTCGATGCGCAGGTTCTCCTTGACGACTTCAGCGACGTCTACTGAGATAGGCTGGTGGACGGGCTCGGCAATTTTTGCGGGGGGGCGATTCAGGTACAGCACGGTGGTGATACCGGTTGAGATCGCCAGCAGCACAACTGAGACCAGAACTTGCTTTTTTCTTGAGATCACAATAGCTACCAAAAAGAGTGCGTGAGAATTGGACGCCGAAGACACACCAGAGGCAGACCATTAATCTATAAGGGCCGCATTTATACCACATTACGCTATTTGAAAACTGTTAAATACTGGTAATGAACATCTGCAGTTCATCCTTGAATCTGCGGTCAAAGTCGTGTTTTCCAATGGTATAGTGTGGGCTATTTTGAAACCAACGGACAGTAAGCTATGACAACGACATTCGAAAACCCGGCCGCGCTCCTGACGGCCGTAGGGCAACATCTGGGCTTCAGCGACTGGGAGGAAATCGACCAGCAGCGCATCGACTGTTTTGCCGATGCCACTGGCGACCACCAGTGGATTCATGTGGACCCTGAAAAGGCGGCTGCAGGGCCGTTTGGCAAGACGATTGCGCACGGGTATCTCACGCTGTCGATGGCCAATCTGTTCCTGCCGCAGATCATGCGCGTCGAGAACACTTCCATGGGGGTCAACTACGGCTGTGAAAAGGTGCGCTTTCCGGCGGCGGTGCCGGTGGGAAGCCGGATTCGCGGTGGCGGTGAAGTCATCAGTGCCGAGGAGGTCAAGGGCGGCGTGCAGGTGGTCGTGCGCATGACCATTGAGATTGAGGGTGGCGACCGGCCTGCGTGTGTGCTCGATACCATCAGCCGCTTCTTCCCCTGATGACCCTGTTCACCTGGTCGACAGGGTTAGTCCGCAAAGGCAGTTGGTGCAGACCGCGCCACTTTGCCCCGAAGGAGGTATTTGCGTGATCGAGACAAGCGATAGTGTAGAGCCGGTCTATCCCGCCGCCACTGTTGTGCTGGTGCGCGACGGGGACGCTGGCCTGGAAGCACTGCTGGTGCAGCGCAACAAAACGGTCCAGCACATGGGGGGTATGTGGGTGTTCCCCGGGGGCAAAGTCGATGAAGCAGACTATCCTGTGGATCGCGATGAGTATCGCGCCGCCGTCAATGCCGCAATCCGCGAGACCCGCGAGGAAGCCGGATTGGATATCGCGGCGGAGCAACTTGTTTACCTGTCTCACTGGACGACGCCGGAGGGCGCCAAAAGACGTTTTGCAACCTGGTTTTTCCTCGCCATCCTGGAGGACGGGCAACAAGTGTGTGTCGATGGCGGTGAGATATCATTGCACCGCTGGCTGAGTCCCGGCACAGCGTTGCGCGAGGCTGCTGACGAC
>TARA_R110002072_G_scaffold294716_1_pt1 | contig 36844 bp, 31 predicted proteins | sample TARA_R110002072 | Tara Oceans TARA_R110002072 (sample SAMEA4397118) | marine metagenome | biome: Polar Biome; feature: [SRF] surface water layer (ENVO:00010504); material: water (ENVO:00002006), including particulate matter (ENVO:01000060) such as... | depth 5 m
GCACATTCTTTATCCCGCCCGAACGCCTCGATTTCCATATTGACCCCCAAGCAAAACAGAATACTAAACGCGTTATACAGAAGGAAGTAGAATTAAATCCAAGGATTCGTTCGAACGATTACGGTTCGGAGGTAATCCGAGATTGCTCATATTGGTGATAAAGGCGATGCTAACACACAGCATTTCGTGTTATAATTCAAATGGAAGGCTGACACAAACTGCTACCACCCGCTCTATCTCAACAGCGTTAGCAGTTACAAATCTACTATGTGAAATAACCGGGGCTCAGTCAATTTTTTAAGGACATCCATTCATAAATTCTGAGATGAAATCAAAGACATCGTCCACATCAAGCACACTGTCATCGTTCACATCTGCAATCTGATCCTGATTCGAATAGGCATTGATGAAGCGCGAGATATCAAAGAAATCTGTTCTACCATCAGCGTTGTAATCTACTGGACAAGATTTGAGCCCTAAGAAATATCGCCGCGCCTCAGTGAATGCTTCTGGACCAATGACGATACCCATATACCGACCGGGCAGATCATCTGCTGGCGGATGAATACCGCCCCAGATTCTTGAGAGCGAGGTCTGATCAGACGCATCGGCATAGGTTGCCCATTGCAGGGTGATATCCATAGATGGCCCATCTTCGAATACCAGGAACTCGTTCATGGGTGCCTCAAACTCACCCATTCCCCCTGGGAAGTATGGACTCCCTGTAAGCAGAGACATGATCTCAGCCGCTGCACGTGAGAATACCGAGTGACCGGATACATAACCCGCAAATGGTGGGCTTACAAAGCTTGGGCGCTGGTAAGGCCACCAGTTTTCTGCAAGTATCCAACCCACACCAGCAACATCTGTTTCTTCATCGATTATGAACTCTGGACCACGCCATGCCTTGATCGCAATCTTGCCTTCATTTCCTAGTAAGTGTTCATGGCGTTCGCCTGGAGCAGCCGACTCTGCGGTAATGACTTCGATGTAATCGGGAATCAGATTGATTCCTTCTGGGTCAAAGCTTGGCAACTCGGGATCAGAACATTGACCACGATCTGACATATACCGGATTGCAGATACTGGACGCAGGTAGTCATAGTACCCTTTCACAGACCATGCAGAGATTGCACTATCATGCATCCCGCCACCCAAAGCGAGATAGGATTTGACATCATATTCCAAGGGATCAAGAACTGGACCGGTGCCCATAAACTGACCATTGTGTTCGGGATGATCGGTGACATAATGAAGGACTGAGAACCAATGGCCTGGTGGTGTCTCCGAATCAGGACCGTCCGCCCAAAACTCAGCGAGCACCCGAGCATAATCGCCCAATGGTACAATTTGCGGCTCGTATGGTTCACCGGTAACTGGGTTTATATCGTACCCTTTACCCCAGTCACCCCCGTTGAGCCGATCATAAAACGATTCTTCTTCTTCGACTGTCGGCAATGGAGCATTTCCAAATGTCGCTGGCGAAATATCCACCATGGTCCCAGTAGCTGGGTCAAGATGTGATGACCAAGTGACGACCATCTCATATCCCCATTTATATCGGTAATCTTCTGCAGGCTCACCATTGATGTACGGCGGTGCACCAGGATCATGCCAAACCGACCAAGTTGTCCCATCACGATCCCGATAGGTCACATCTGATTCATCCATCGCAAAGGGGGCTACCTCACCCCATTCAGGGCTCAGAAATTCAGGGTATCCAGCAGGAATGGGATTACCTGATTGATCAACAAAAAACTCCAACGCAAGTGGCTGCCAGCGGTTTGGGTCGATCATATCCGGATTCCCGGGAAAATCTGGCAACAGCGGCGGGTTCAGTGGTTGGTACACCAGGTTTGCAAAATCGAACTGTTCGTTTGAACCATCCGATAAGCCGTACTGGATGACGGTTTGCGCAATCCGATTTCCCAAAGCTGCTGGTGATTCACCTTGAGTACTTTGATTTGTAGTGTCATAGCCTAACTCGTTCATGAGCAAGTCGTACTCAGGGAACATGTTGATTGCAGCAGGAGAAAGTAAAAATCGATGCCGTAGTATCCGATACATAGCGAAGCTAATCGCCTCTTGTCGCGCAGCCGATACATCGTCGGTGTTGCTCATTTTCTCTTGATGAAGTACCTGATCAGCTTGATTGTCATAAGCAGCCCATGCATCCCACATCGCCGCGCTTGTGTGGTAGAGATTTCTTGAATGGATAGTGGGCCGAGCAAAGTCGCCACGGATTGAATCGAGAAGCAGTTCACTCCACATTCTCGCAACCGAATGCTCTATCCCTTGTTGCTCAACAATCCCCCTGCGGACTGCTGCGGATTCATTGATCAATGGAGTCATAGTCATTACGCGGCTTGATTGTACTTGCCCTGCAATTACTTGACCCTTGCTTGTTTCTTGCGCATTAACCATGGGGCATGCCATGATTCCGCCAGCAATGGCTGCGAGTTTCCATGTAGATTTTTTCATTTCTATCTCCGTTATGACACTTTTACCCAAGAGTTTTTTGGCCAACCTTAGGATACTGGGCGGGCAGATAAATGCAAAGTAAATTCAACGAATTATTTGCATTTATGTCTATTTTATTAGCGTTTTTATCCAAATCGCATTGCACGAATGATTGACGATTATCGGAATACACAAATCTGTTTCTTGGTATTATTTGATAAAGAACAGGCTTGCATATCATTGTGCGCATTGATAATACTTACCTCGCATATAACTTGGCACAAGAGTGAATCTAGCTGATCTAGAAGAGCTTTTTGAACTGCGTTTTTCTGACAAGACCTCCGATTAACATACTGAGTTTTACCAACTAAGCTCTATTTCCATCAAATTCGTGAAATCTACTCGACTCCTGATTCAGCATCTTTGGATAATCGATGTAATTCCACTCAAGTCCAATACAACAACATCACTCCCGCCATCACCGCCATTGTCAGATCTTCAACAAGTGTGACCTTGGTCATGGGCAAGTTGAGTGCTGTCCCCAGACACGCACACCGGATTGCCTGTTTGTTCAGCAGAGCGTTGAGCACACCAGCAGCGCCAACAAGCATCAAGACAAGCGTGATGATGTTTGTCGCCATTGGCATCCATGCAAGTAAATAAGCCACGCCTAACCCAAGCTCAGCAAACGGGTATACCCAGCCCCATACAGGGATTTTCTTGGCAATGAGGTCGTATCCTCGATACGCTGAGACAAACCCAGGCGGATCAAGCAGTTTGAAGAACGAGAACACCAGAAAGAACCCCGCCATGAAATTGCGCATGACCGATTCGAGTGCCCACACATTGGTTCCATAAGCAACCAACAGCGTCACCCCAGCAATAAATCCAACAATCAGGAACAGAGGATACAAACTCTCCTTCGTAGATTCCTCCGCTATGACAACCTGTCTCTGTGCGTTGGTGCTTTCTACCGATGCTCCGACCGTAGTAGCGGAGTAATCCCCGGCTGACTCGATCGCTGAAATAAGATCCGAAGGCTCTGTCCCCGATTTCACTTGCACATCCACACCGCCTGTTTCATGCGAAACCGATGCTTCTTGTACTCCAGAAACAGAATGCAACGCAGTGCGGATCTTTCCCGCACACCCACCGCAGTGCATTCCCTTGACTACAAAATTCAATGTGTCTCTTTTTATTTTCATTTGCTTTTCCCGACTCAAACTGACTTAGACTCCACAGTCAACTCCACACGATCACGATGCCCAAACCAACTGTTCCGATCAGGCCATACCGTCGCACCATTCCCGACTCCATATTTCTGTTCCAAAAGTTTGGTCACATCTTCCATATTTCCATCGGCAGCGGTCCACCGCCAAATATCAGGAAAGTCCAATGAGCAGTTTGCACATTTGTTCGTGTCTGAAAATCGGATTGGACACCAGAAGGATTCAACATTGCGCAGCATCTCGGATCCCAATGACCAAACACCGGTCATCCAATCGCAATACAGACACCAAATGAGATCATGCCCAACAAGACCATCGAACTTGTGACGAGAGACATTCACCCATTCACCTTGCTTGTGCTTTGGAAAGCGAAGCAACCATATCAGTAATGGATAAATTATCAACTCCCCAATCCTTACACACCAAAAGACTGGCACCGCCAACGCCGAAACCCATAGGGCACAGTGGTTCCGACGTCGCCCTACGAGTTTGTTAAGAACTTTCACAATTCTTGGTCCTTTCGCTGCTTTACGGTGTGCGAATTCATGGCCCCATCCCCATACCACAAGACCAATCATCTGCCCAATAATCCCTCCGAGAAATCCACGCCATCCGTAGCCGATCAGCCCAGCAATCGCTGGTCCAGTTGTAAACCAAGCCACAATAAAGTCAAGCCCGGGTGCCTTTCGAAAGCACTCTATCAACCGTCGACCAAAGTCCCCCACCATTACCAAAGCATGCAGCATTCCAGCCCCGCCAACGACTGCGCCGATTCCAACCACAACCATTATCGTGAAATCAGTCATGATAACCTCCTATCACAGAACACTTGACCACTAATCATGTCAGCCTTCATTGATAACCTTTGTTAATCGATTCGATATCTCTCTGTGACGTAGTACATAAAATGTCGAATCTCTGGTTGAAACATACGCTCAACTCCAGTTCCATCTGGCCCCGAATAGTCACCTGGATCTTGTTCCCAATAGTCTGATGAACTGGACATCAATGCAACATGACCATCCACAAAAACCGAAGGGCGAACACCTAGCCTACTGTGCGAACCATTGTTCTCAACATTGGTAGCAGTAGACGGCCTGTCAGATATGTGGACCGAACGGCCAAAGAACTCTCTCGCATCGTAATGCTGATGGGCTATAAAATATGTTTGCACATTATCCATCACTGCAACAACATTCGAAGGATGCTGTGGCATCGTGTATTTTCCCCATCTCTTCCCATAAGAGGTCGATTGCCAACCTTGAGCTGCATCCATATAGGCATTCGGATCTGAGTTCGGCGTCTCATAATCAAGGATTCCAAACAAAAACTGATTTGGAGCGTGATGCAAATATCCATTGTGAGTCAGCCTGAGACCCTCGGACTCAAGAGCAATTTCAGGACATCTCCACATATCCTGTGGCACAAAAAGCTGATCATTATCATCTGGTGGGAATGGATCTCCAAGCCATTTTGCCATGAACTGATTCAATAAAAGTCTTGTCAAGTCAATCCCACCCTGGTCATTTGGTTCATTGATCCAGACGAGACGGGGAGGTGTTGAGTCTTTGTTTTCAAGTGTATATGAAGCGATCGCCTGCCCTTGAGATCTTAGGTTTGATAAGCAGACCGTAACCCGGGCTGTTTCACGGGCATGCCCGAGTGCGGGCAGTAAAATTCCGATGAGTACTGCGATAACAGCGATTACAACAAGCAACTCAATCAGCGTGAATCCACTTTTTCCATTACGATTCTGGCTCATGATTTCACCCTGATGTTGCCGGTGAATCTGCGTTTAAACTTGGGAAGCACTCTCCAACCCCAAAGTGCAAGACCGGAACCTGATGTAGTGATCGCCAACACGCTTGCTATAGTGAGCAAGGGATGATTGAAGTTGTCACGACCCTTATAGTCCATCGTGTGTAGCATCCAGAAGAAGTCGAATATTCTCCAAGACTTGTTCCGCCTAGCCATAATTCTCCCGGTTGAGGCATCGATGTAGATTCGAGTCTCTTTCGGATGATCCATTGCGACCTGATAAGCAGGGAGCCGGCCGCCCCGATACTCACTCGGCGGCTTTTCCTCAATCAGCCGAATACTGATCATTTCTGAATCAGGAATGAAATCTTCGGCAGCGATACTCCGGGCCTGTTCAGGAGTGATGAGACCCAGAATCTCACCGTAGTTATCGATTCGACCAAACCAACTTCCATCTGGAAGGCGAATCTCCCAAAATGGGCCGAGCCCACGATCAATAAGAGTTGCTGTGCTGATCGTCTCGACTCCTTGCTCCCCGAGGGATTCTTGAATCTCACTCGGTAACGAACTGATACTCACGCCATTAGATTGAACCATCCGTGCTTCAGTATCCCCGTGTACTTCGTCTATATCGAGAATACTAAAAATAAACCCACCCACACTCCATGCAAGTAGTTGCAACGAAATGACAAGACCAAACCAACGATGTGCTATGTATGTCGATTTCCTAGGTTTCATGAAGATATCCTCGATGATTTGATCATGGTTGACAAAAATCCCAACGCAGGATCCTTCAAGTCCGTTACACGAAACACATCCCAGTTATCCTGCAGATATGCTTTGGTAAAATCAATGATGTGACCTAGCCCAATTGTGAGGTAACCGGGATTGGATTCTGGTAGAATGGATCCAAATGCGACCAGTCGAATGTTGTGCCCATGCTGAGTTTGAGCGTGACCCTTCTGGATTAGGAAATGCACCATCTCGGAGACTTTCTCGTCATGACAGCACCCAAACCTCACCAAAGCCGTTCTCAACACTGATGGATCTCGCCCACCACGATTGATCTGTGCCTTTCCTTCTTTGACTTCACCAATAATCATGTCAGCATCACCCAGCGAAACACCGAGCACCGGATCAACACCGGTAATAATGCGATCATGATGTGATCTCTTCCCTGATTGAGTGACTAGCCGACCAGCCCCAGGAAATCGAACTGCCATGACATCGATGTCTGTTGCCGTACGATGCCCACCATGCTTGATCGCTTCAACAATCGGAAACTCGGTGATCGTAAAATACCCATTGAGCCTCAGGTATGCTTGGACTAATGTGACAGCGTTATCCATTGATTACTCCGTGAGTAAGAGTTGTTAAAGCCGAACTCGGCGCAGACGCAATGCATTCGCAATCACCGATACTGAACTCAGGCTCATGGCGACTGCAGCGATGAGCGGACTGAGCAATGCCCGCTCTCCGAACATTGGATACAGCACGCCTGCGGCAACTGGAACTCCTGCAGCGTTATATACAAATGCGAAGAACAGGTTCTGGCGGATATTTCGCATCGTAGATGTACTCAGCTTTCGTGCTCGTACCAGACCCCGTAGATCACCGCCTATGAGTGTGATCCCAGCGCTCTCAATGGCAACCCCAGATCCGGTTCCCATCGCAATGCCAATATCAGCTTGTGCAAGTGCAGGAGCGTCATTGACTCCGTCGCCTGCCATTGCTATCCGCTCTCCTTGATCTTGATAGCTTTTGACAATCTCGGCCTTCTCTTGCGGAAGCACATCCGCTTTCACATCGTCGATGTTGAGTTTGGAAGCAATCGCTCTTGCTGTAGTCTCATTGTCTCCTGTGAGCATCACAATACGAAGACCGAGTTTATGCATTGCTTCGATCGCTCCGGGCGTCGATTCCTTGATCGGATCGGCTACTGAAATCATCCCGGCTAAATGACCTCCCATTGCAACAAGCATGGCGGTCTGCCCTTCGCGTCTTGCATCATCTGCAAGAGATGACAGAGGAGAAGGATCAATATCCATTGCAAGCATCATCTTGGGAGATCCAATACCTACTTGAACCCCGTCAACAGTTGCCGTGATGCCCTTGCCTGTGATAGACTCAAACGAACTCACATCCAACTGATCAACACCACGCTCAACAGCGCCCTTTACAATGGCACTTGCTAACGGGTGTTCGCTAGAACGCTCTGCAGCAGCAATGAGTGATAGCATCCGTTTTTGATCAATGCCATCTATCGAATGGACTTCAACAAGTTTGGGCTTGCCTTCTGTCAAAGTCCCTGTTTTGTCAACTACAACAGTAGTGATCTTCCCGAATACTTCGAGCGCTTCAGCATCCTTGATCAGAACGCCATTCTTTGCCCCTTTCCCAGCAGCCACCATGATTGACATCGGTGTAGCCAATCCAAGAGCACAGGGACAAGCAATAATGAGCACTGATATTGAAGCAATCAGTGCGTATGCCATAGCTGGGGATGGTCCAAGTGTTGACCAAAGAACGAATGAAATTACCGCTATAACAATCACGGCTGGAACAAACCAAGCAGAAACAGCATCAACAAGTTTCTGTATGGGTGCTCGTGAACGCTGCGCGTCGGAAACCATTTGTACAATCTGTGCGAGCATGGTCTCAGAACCCACCCGCTCAACTTCAAATATAAAGGACCCCGTCGTATTTACAGTGCCGCCGGTGACCTGAACGCCAGCTTCTTTGGCTACCGGAACAGGTTCTCCGGTGATCATCGACTCATCTACTGATGAATGCCCCTCGATAACTACCCCATCAATAGGAATCTTATCTCCAGGACGAACCCGGACTCGATCACCTACATTGAGTTGCTCAACCGGTACTTCCTTATCGTGACCATCCGAATCAAGAATCAATGCAGTCGGCGGGGCGAGCTCTAGGAGTTCACGGATTGCCGAACCGGTCTGTGAGCGTGCTCGAAGCTCAAGCACTTGTCCAAGCAACACAAGCATAGTGATGAATGCTGCCGCTTCAAAGTACACTGCAACCTGCCCAATTTCATCTCTAAACGACTCAGGAAATATACCAGGCAAGAGAGTGGCAACAACGCTAAATACATACGCTACGCCGACACCCATACCAACAAGAGTAAACATATTCGGACTTGTGTGTTTAACCGACTGGAGTGCTCTGACAAAAAACGGCCACGCGCAATAGAGGATCACTGGAGTCGCAAGTAATAGCTCACTCCATCTTGCCGTTGTATGTCCAAAGAGTTTGTCAACTGGATTTCCGGGCAACAAGTTTCCCATAGACACGAAGAGCAATGGAAGAGTAAAGATAGCCGATATTATAAACCTTCTGGTCATATCACGCAGTTCGCCATCGTCCTGCTCTGCACTAGAATCCATGGGTTCGAGCGCCATGCCACATTTTGGGCATGAGCCAGGGCCGACCTGCTCGATCTCCGGATGCATAGGGCAGGTATAGATCGCGTCTATTGGCGTGTTCGGAGCAGACCGGTCTTCTATAGGAACGAGGTAATGCTGGGGGTTGGTTTTAAACTTCTGGGCACACGATGAACCACAGAAATGATATTGGCGCGACTGATAATCAATGACTTCTGAAGCAGTCTCTCGATCTATCTTCATGCCACAGACTGGATCTGTGACTTCCTCTACTGATTGGTGAGTGTTTGTGTTTGTATTCACTGTATTGTCCTCTGTTCTTTTAGCCTGAATTCGGCGGATTCCCCAGGCCATAGTTGTACAACGATGAAAAGAGCGCACCGAAGAACCAGCCAAGAATAAATATCTCAATAACCCCTAAGCATGCTTCCCACAATGGCATGTTCCACCTCATAATCGGATCGACATCAATGCCGTGCAGAATACTGTTTGCAAACTGCACAACGGATTCACGTGAAACCGAAAGCATTAGAATCATACATCCTGCGTATAGAACCGCGAGAGATGCTCCAAGTGCAAATCCAGTACGATGGACACTAAGCGTTTTAGTTGTCATCATGCACCTCCAATGTATTTGTATTTTTGTTGCTCATGTGAGTTTGACGACTATGCCATGTCAGCATGAGTAAATGCCCGCCGAAGAGAAGAACGACAAAGAGCAACAAACTCCAGTCGCCGCTCAATCCAAGAAAGGGAAATGAAAAGAACAACAGAAAGGGAATCACGCACACTGTTATCATTATGAAAGAGTGTTTCATAGTATCTTTCCTTATGATGAAGAAGTCATAGAAATGTCAATTAGAGGCTTATTGGGCTTGTTCTCGAAACCACTGCTTTCTACGCCTGCCTCGTTAATATGGTCTTGATGTACAACACTTAAAACAAGTACGGTTATGTCATCCATAACTTGTGTTTCACCTCTGTGTTTTACTGCCCTAGTGACTATTTCATCAGCTACTGCATCTGCACAAATTCGAGTCGGTCTTTGAATCATGGAACTGATTCTGCCTCTGCCTAGCATGGCCTTTTCAGAGTTGAATGTCTCACTTACCCCATCTGAAAGCAGGGCGATCAGATCGCCCTGATGAAGTTGATGCTCAATGTTCTCATACTCAGCATCATTGATAATGCCGAGTACTGTGCCGGTAGAGCTTAGTTCTTGGAGTTCCCCATCAGTTTTTCTGAGATAGCCAAGTTCATGCCCAGCGCTTGCGTACACCAACGTTCTTCTATCACATGAGACTCGAACCAGAATCATGGATGCAAAATCTTCCGGCAGGCTGGCTGAGCAGAATCGTTGATTGATCCATCTGAGCATCTCAGATGGAGATGACTCCCCTAGGTCAACAGTGAGCAATAATGCCTTGAGTACCGCTGATCCCATCGCAGCATGGATGCCGTGCCCGACAACATCAGCTACACAAAATAATGTATCGCCATTCGGGCATTCAAGCACATCTACATAATCTCCCGCGATCTCATCAGCAGGATGAAACTCAATGGCTACTTCAAGCCCGTCATTTGAATACTTTTTCGGAATGAGATGGGCTTGTAAACGTTGTGCACGATCAAGTTGTGCATTACGATCTGAATCTCGCCGATCCAGTTCTTGGCTCATCTGTGACACTTCATCAGCCAACTGAGAAAGTTCGCAGTTTGCCCTCACGCCGACCGTGATTCCATGCTTTCCCTTTCCAACCTCACGAACTGCAACGACGGTTCGCTCAAGAGGCCGTGTTACAAGCCGGACCAATAGTATATTCAGAACCAATACACCGAGAAGAGTTGAACCAACCAACACTCCAAGACCCTCAAGTGAATCTCTTCGAACCTTGGCAACCAATGGCTTCCTCCGTTCTCCAACCCGAACCATTACCCCTTCGGCTGAAACTGAACCTGCAACAAGTTCCGACCAGGGCGATGAATGATCATGAAGATGCTGTGTTGCGTCGGAGATAAAATGGACTCCATCAATCACCACTTCGATGGTGTGACCAGGTGATTCCCCGGAGTTCATAGTCGCACAGATTGTATTGATATGACGCTGGACAGCATCTGGACCCATCGTGCGTAACTCTTGTATTGCAGCATGGATTGTCCGTGACTCATCACTCAATGAAACCGATTTTTCTTGCAGATCAAACCGCACACTTTGTTGAAAATCAATATAGAGATACGCTGCCAGTATTGCTGCCACAAACAAGTTCACCGTGAATAGAAGTTGGGTTCTCAGGTGTGCACGCTGAAAGCGTGATCGTATTGCATTTACTGACTTTCGTATCATTCTGAACTCCCAGGCCATATTGCGAATCACGGACCGGTATGCATTTACCATGCATAGTGATTCATGCCGTACACAAGAGCACCTCCAAAGAAGCCCGTCGCACCAATTAACCCGACTGCAGAAAATAATGTGATACGGTACCAGATTCTCATTGATTGTTTGACGGTGCTCTTTGCAGAAAGGATCAGCAGGAATACCGAGAGAAAAGTGAATGCTGCGGTTACTGTTCCTAGCCACCTATGAACCGTCTGTGGCCATTGATCATCAACGATTGCAAAGCCACCGTTGAACCAGCCAAGCGACACCGCTATAATCGCACCAATACTGGCAACTACAACGCAGAACGCACTCGCATTCCGAAAGATTTCCTTTTTTGTCATGATCAATAGGCCCTCGGCCAACCCGCCCCCGATCAGCATGCCGATCGGGAGGTGGGTAGCCGCTGGATGGAACTTGCCAAGCCATGAAATGAGCCTGGCAAGTCCCGATTCATTTATTCCATGGTCAGTTGCGTGATCATGCTCCTCACTATCGTCATGGCTGAAACTGTCCTCATGATCATCAACCATGCTCGAATCATGACTGTGTGAATCGCCTTCATCATGCCCTATATCTTGTGAAAGCATCGATACAGTCAGGAGCATTGGTAGTTCAGCGAGATAAGACTCGGGATTTTCTTCGAATCGAGTACGGCACTTCCTGCAGCAGAATCCGATGACCTGGCCTTCATACTCAGTTTGGAATGCTGGATCAACGACTTCATCCGTCGTCACCGGACACATTGAGTTGATGGGTCCCAATGGCGAATCGAAGCTTGAGGTTTCGGTAACATGTGCATGTTCGTCATGAGTATCTTGTGCTATTGCAATCGATGGGAACGCCAACGCTGCGATAGCAGAAACTGTCAGAAGTATATTCATCGACTGCATTGTTTCATTCTCCAATTACCCGCCGTGATGGCCTGGCTTGCCGTGGTTATCCATATCTTGATGACCTTGATCGCTGTTCCCATGCAACTCTGTCCACGCTGCGTCAATCTTCTCGATCGTCGGCATCGGGTCGGCTTCGAACTTGGGCACGCACATCGCACAACAGAACTTGACAAGACGACCCGCATAGACGACATTGATCGCACCACCCATCGATCCGAGTTCCTCCCCCGAGATCGGGCATGTTGTCAATGGATAATGTTCGCTCTGCTGGGCAATGACCGCTGCATCGAGTTTGTCGATGAACTTTTTTGGGTTATCTTTGAAATCAGACTTGCACATCTTGCAGCAAAGGCGGACAAGCCGATTGTTATATACAAGATCAATCGGATCTCCCATATCCCCGCCAAACTCTTCGTTCGAGACAACACAGTTGGCCATTGGATACAAAGGCAACTGCGATTCGATGATCTTCTGATCGAGCTTGGCAAACGACGCCTCTAGATTCTTCTCGAATCTTGGCACGCACATCTTGCAGCAGAACTTGACCTCACGCCCGTCATAGGACTTGACGATGGGGTCACCCATGCTTCCGAGTTCTTTCCCCGAAACCGCGCAGGTATTGAACAGGTACTGCACACTATCAGACTCATTCACATCCTTGGAGTCTGTCATCTTCTCATGCTCGTCATGCATACCTGGTTGCCCACTCATCATGGACATGGATACAAACTCGTCTTTCTTGCTCTCATCCCATGCATTGAATTTGCCAATACAGCCGGGGCAACAGAATCCGATGGTCTTGCCCTTGTAGACAGTGCGGCCGCCGTCATCTTCTACAGGTTCCTTCCCGATCGGACACATTGCATTGACTGGCTTTGAGGAATCCGATTCGGCATGTGCATGACCGGCATGATTCCCGTGTCCGGATTGAGCGAGGACTGGAGTTGCGAGAAATGCGCAACAGGCGCAAACAGCAGTGATGGATAAACATTTCATTGAGTGACTCCTTTAGTCAGTGGTTTTCTTGCTGGTAATCTGTGTTATACGGAGTTTCCATTCCTGCGCCCAGCAGTACAGGATGGGAACGACAAACCAAGTCAACGATGCAACAGCCATCCCGCCAAAGGTTGGGATCGCCATCGGGATCATGATGTCCGAACCTCGACCAGTGCTCGTAAGCACTGGGAGGAGTGCGAGAATAGTGGTTGCAGAAGTCATCACGGCTGCACGCACCCGTAGCCGACCGCCGGTGACCACCGCATGACGGATCGATTCGATTGAGTTGGGTTTCTCTTCACGCATTGACTGCTCGATTCGAGTAGCCATGATGACGCCGTCATCGGTCGCAATCCCGAACAAAGCAAGGAACCCAACCCACACGGCAACACTCAGGTTGTACTGGCGGATCTGGAACAGATCTCTGAGGTTGTTTCCAAACAGATCAATATCCATAAACCAGGGCTGCCCGTAGAGCCACAGCATCATGAACCCGCCACCCCAAGCGACAAATACGCCAGAGAACACCATCATCGTGACGCTGACCTTCTTGAACTGGAAGTACAGCAATAAGAAGATCGCCACAAGCGACAGTGGCAGAACAATGCTCATCCGTTTCGCCGCACGGATCTGATTCTTGTATGAACCGGCAAAGTCATAACTCACTCCTGCGGGCACAACAAGTTCACCAGATTCAATCTTCGAGTTGATGTAGGCGTTCGCATCTTCAACGACGGTGACTTCTGCAACCCCGGGCTGCTTATCAAAGAGCACATACGCTACAAGGAAAGTATCCTCACTCTTGATCATCTGAGGGCCGCGCCGATACTCAAGCGTGGCGAGCTCTCCAAGAGGAACCTGCGTTCCATCTGGCGCAGGGACAAGAATATCCAGAAGTGTCTCGGGCTGATCTCGCAACTCTCTCAAATACCGGACCCGCACCGGGTACCGCTCACGGCCCTCAACGGTCATCGTCAACGGCTTCCCGCCAATAGCCACCTCGATAACTTCCTGCACATCATCGATCTGTATCCCGTACCGGGCGATCTTCTCACGGTCGATCTCGATCTCTAAATACGGCTTCCCAACCACACGATCCGCAAAGACCGCAGCGGGCTGCACCGAAGGCACTTCTTTGAGCAAGCGTTCGAGTTCAAGGCCGAACGACTCAATCGACTCCAAGCTTGGCCCGTAGACTTTGATACCCATCGGAGCACGGAATCCTGACTGGAGCATCACAATCCGAGTCTCGATCGGCTGAAGCTTGGGGGCGCTTGTCACACCGGGCATCTCCGCAACCCGCACGATCTCATCCCAGATATCCTGCGGCGATTGAATCTCATCACGCCACTGGCGGTAGGGCTCACCATCATCGTCTTCAATGAGTTCGTTGGACTCTGATCTGAGATATTTACCCTCATCATCAACCGCAAAGAGAATTCGATGCCCCCTGTCATCCATGATGTATTCGTCTGCATACTCGATGATGGTTTCGATCATCGAAATCGGTGCCGGGTCCAGCGGGCTATCAACCCGCCCGATCTTCCCGACCGACATCTCGACCTCGGGGACACTCATAATCCGCAGATCAAGCTCTTTGAGTATGTCCGTTGCCTCACCAATAGATGCATGCGGCATCGTCGTCGGCATATACAAGAACGATCCCTCATCAAGCGAAGGCATAAACTCCGAACCCAATCCGGGGAGCGAATGGGCAATCTTGACCGTTCGCTCATTCTGGCGGACTCCCTCTGGCAACCACCCCCATACCTGGTCAAACCCATGCCAAACAGTTGAGCCAAAGAGAACAATGAATATGGCAGGCGAGAGCGCAATCACTTTATGCTTAAGCGCCCACGCAAGCACGAGTGGGAACAGTATTCGGATTACCCAGAACACCAACAGTAATCCACCAACGATGGAACCAATAAATATCGCATTCCCAATCAAGCCAGGCTCTGGTCCTAAAGGCTCCCATGAACCGGCAAGAACCACAAGCACCACTCCAACCACAACAAGGTTCGCCGACCAAAGCAAAGACCTTGCAACAAGTTTGGGTAATGCTGGTTCGATCAAATAAAACATTCCGAACGCAGCGATCAATATACCACCAAGCGGCTGAATCCAAATGGCTATGCAGACCCCAGCCACAGCGAGCATCGCTGAAGAAATCGTCCGCATCGACTTGATCGGAACCCGGAATCCCATCAGAACCTGAGCCGCAGCGGGCAGGATCGTCAGGGCAATGATGATCGATGCGATCAGGGCGAATGTCTTGGTATAGGCAAGCGGTTTGAACAGCTTGCCTTCCGCCGCTTCCATCGTGAACACCGGCAAGAATCCGACAACTGTCGTTGCCACAGCCGTAAGCACCGCCCCCCCGACCTCCGACGACGCTCGATAGACCACCTCAAGCCGAGACTCTGTCGGGTCAGCATCATCAAGACCACGAAGAATATTCTCCGAGAGCACGATCCCCATATCCACAATCGTGCCAATCGCAATAGCTATCCCAGACAGCGCCACAATATTCGCATCAACCCTGAACACTTTCATCCCGATGAATGTCCCCATCACCGTGATTGGAAGCATCGCGCCAATGAGTATGCTGCTCCGTAGATGCATCACCATCAACACGACCACGATGATCGTCACATACACCTGCTGCTCGATTGCTGAGTTGAGCGTTCCCAGTGTTTCCTTGATGAGCCCTGAGCGATCATAAAACGGGACAATGGTCACCTGTGATTCAGTGCCATCGCTCAAGATTTTGGTGGGTAATCCCGAGGCCGTCGAAACAATCTGTTCTTTCACACGCTCGATCGTTGCCATAGGATTCTCGCCATATCGAACGACAACCACTCCACCAACCGCCTCAACACCAGCCTTCGTGAGCACACCACGACGAAGCGCAGGACCGTACCCCACTTGAGCAATATCCCCGATCAAAATTGGCTGCCCGTCTCGTGCAGTGATTGCCGTCTGTTCAAGATCCTCAGGATCCTCGATAAACCCTATCCCCCGAACGATGTATTCCGCTCGATTCACTTCGAGTGTCCGAGCGCCAACATCAAGATTACTCTTTCGAACCGCTCCAATGACTTGTTTGAGTGTGATCCCCGCCGCACGCATGGCGTCTGGGTTCACATCAACCTGATATTCACGAACAAACCCACCAATCGAAGCGACTTCACTGACACCCTCAACCCCTGCGAGTTGATATTTGACGGTAAAGTCCTGGATTGACCGCAACTCATCGGGCTCCCATCCTCCTGTCGGGTTCCCATCAGAATCTCGCCCTTCAAGTGTGTACCAGAAGACCTGCCCCAATGCGGTTGCGTCAGGTCCAAGTGTTGGGACTACGCCATTTGGAAGTGTCCCTGCTGGGAGTGAGTTGAGTTTTTCAAGTACCCGAGATCGTGACCAATAAAACTCGATGCCATCCTCAAAGACGATATAAATCGTTGAGAACCCGAACACGGAGTAACTCCGAATATCCTTGACACCGGGAATACCCAAAAGCGCCACCGTCATGGGATACGAAATCTGATCATCAATATCCTGAGGAGATCGTCCCATCCATTCAGTGAACACGATCTGCTGATTCTCACCGATATCTGGGATGGCATCAACAGGTACCGGGTCCCTCGGCAGATCTCCCATTTTCCAATCAAAAGGCGCAACAAGCACGCCCCAAAAGATCATGACAAACAGAAGGATCGCAACAACCAACTTCTGTTCGAGACAGAACCGGATGACACGATTCACCAAACCCGGATTGTGTTCCAGATCAGTCATGGTTATGCCCTTCGTGTTCAGCAGCATCTGGCATGTCCATTTCCATATCTGGATCAATGTTCATATCCATACTGTCATGGTCTTGCGAGCCAAGCGGCTCATGTGATTTTTCAATATCACCGCAGCGCAGCATCTCGCTGCCAAAGTACGGGTTATTGATCTCTTGACCACGCTGAATCCATTTGGCACCCTTGAAATCGAAAGCCATTGGGCAGTACGCCGTATAGATCGTTTCATCCGCCGCATTCCCAAACCGATCCTGCAGTTCCATGATCGCTTCAGACATTCGTTCGAAGTTCAACCGTGCAGCGTCCATCGTTGTTGCGGGCGATTCCTGTGACAGTTTGCTCGCCACACGCCGCCAAGTACCGAGTGATTCACCAACAAGACCAACCACTCGAACAGATTCAACCGAACGATCTAGCTGCATGGCTGCATCGAGATAGCCACTCAGATCGTCATCAGCCAATCGTTCTTGAGCATCCAGATAAGCCGTATAGACCGAGTCTAAATCTTCGACAAACCCACCAGGCACCGAGTCTTTCATCTCCATTGAGCCCATTGAAGACGGACTCCCTCCATGATTGTGACCGCCTCCGCCACCCCCACCGCTCGGCATCATCATGCTTGGCTTGGCAGAAATCTGCATGGCGCTGTCAATCCTGAATGCGCCATTGACCACGATTTGATCACCCACCTTGAGCCCGCTGCGAACCGTGTAGAACTCACCCGCCCGTAACCCAAGATCGACGATTCGCCCCTCATATGTTGGCTGTTCCTTATCTGGAACTTGAACATACACCACCGATCGAGTCCCGGTAAACAGCACCGCACTCCGAGGAATCACCATCGGCATCTCAGCTTTTGAAGAATCGCCGACAGCACCAAGCGATTCTGCGGTCACTAAGTCCATACCACAAACATCACAATTCCCAGGCTCGTCCTTGACAATGGTCGGATGCATCGGACTCACCCATTTGCCAGCAAGTTCATCAGAAAGCACCGCACCATCAGCAGCAACTTTTGCCCGGACCATTGCTGTCGCAAACATTCCAGGCTTTAACCTTAACTCGGAGTTATCAACCGCAACACGGACTGCAGCCGTGCGTGTCTGCTCATCAACAATTGGTTCGATAAATGACACCTGCCCCTCGAAGATCTCTCCCGGATGAGCTTCAACAGTAAAGGTCACCGGCAAACCCCAGCGCAGCATCGACAACTGTGATTCGTACGCCTCAAGATCAAGCCAAAGACGACTCAGATCAGAGACCGTTGCAATCGGGTCACCAGTATCAAGATAATCGCCCTCACGAGCCGCAAGATGTGTGACAACACCGCCGATCGGTGAGTAGACAGTCAACTCATCGGAGTCAAAGTCACCCCGCTCAACTTGCTCGATCTGTTCTGCTGTGAGCCCAAACAGCCGGAGTTTATCTCTCGAAGCCTGGAGGGTTTGGTTCGCTGTTTCTCGAAGGAATGAACTCCCCCCACTCGCATTCTCTGCTGATTTCTTCGCCTGTACAAGTTCTTCAAATGATGCAAGCAGATCCGGACTGTAAAGCTCAGCAAGATGGTCCCCTTCCTGAACATTTACGCCGATGTAGTTCACAAAAAGTCGTTCAATCCTTCCTGGAAAGTACGCACTGATCCGTGCCACCGATGTTTCGTCATACACCAACTTTCCAAACAATCGATTCTCAGTAGATGGAAAGAATCGCCCGACCTCCGTTGTTTCAATCTGGCTCATCGACATGGCAGACTCAGAGAGCACCAGCTGGATCTCAGCACCATCACCACTCGCGCTATCCTTGACAGGAATCAGATCCATAAAGCAAATCGGACACTTTGCGTTCGGATCAGTCAGACGCACGGAAGGATGCATCGAGCATGTGTACATTTGTGGGCCGGACTCTTCGGATCCCGCAAGCTCTGAATGGTCTGACTTTGAATCTACAGTGGTATTTGGGCTTCCGATGTTGTAGCCAACGAGCAACGCGACAACGATCAGTACCAATGCAACTGCTGCAGAAGTATGCGTCCAAACCCAGTTCAATACAGGAGAAACTCTTGCTCTCAACGAACTCATGGCTGCACCTCATCTACTGTTTGATCTGTTGATTGATCACCGCTGCGTGGAGAAAAACTCTCATCGATTGTTGCTACTGGCCGACCAACAAAGCGATTGAGCGTCGCCAGTGCCTTCCCTCGATCGGCTCTCGCTCTTTCTGCTGATATTGAGAACTCAAGCAGAGTGCGCTGGGTATCGAGCAGATCCAAGAACTCTGAATCACCGGTACGGAATCCACCAAGCGATGCTGAAAGCGACTCCTGAGCTTTCGGTATCAATGAGTCCTCATACAGTCGTACCCGTCGATCCGCATCCGTATGCTCGAACCATGCTTTGTATACCGTTGCTGTGAGTTGATTTGTTGATGAGTCCAGTTCACGGCTCATCGAAAGCCGCTTCGCAATCGACTCACGCACGCCAGCATCGTACTTCTCACGCCAAATGGGCAAGTTGATCCCAAAGGTGAGCATAATCGGATCATCACCACTCTCGGCGATCGATGGATTCGCAGCGTCGTCAGTCACGATGTACTCAATACCGACAGTCAGATCTGGATACCCGTCTTTCTGAGCAAGTTTCGTTCCAATCCGTTCTTGTTCAACACGCTGGGCGATCGATTGAAGCACCGGACTCCACTCATGAGCCGATTGCGAAATCTGCTGTGCACTTTCCGAGATGACCGAGTTTGTGAGGCTGATCCCTTCGCCGATATCCTCTTCAGGCGGTCGATTCAATAATGCATTGAGATTGGCCACATACGACGGCCGGAGCGCTTCAAGCCCCAATACCCTATCCTCGATCTGACCAAGCTCAACCTGAACCCGTATCAGTTCCGGATGCGACCCAGCACCAACCCGATACCGTGCACGCACGACTTCCTCGAACGAGCCGAGTAGTGCGTAGTTCTCCTTGGTAATCCTGATCGCTTCATCGAGGTACACAAGATCCCGCAGTGCGATGATGACCTGCTCAACCACAATCAGTTGAATACTTTGGTATTGGTACCATGCCGCTAGCGCACCCCGTGCCGCCGCATCCTCACGATCCTGTAGCTTCCCAATCCACGGGAAGGTTTGTTGAAACCCAACCTTTGCTTGCTGCGGCCCAACACGGGTTTCGACCTCGTCAAGGAAAAATCCGATATTCAAACGAGGGTCAGGAAGCGACCGTACCTGAGGCAGCCGCTCACTTGCAGCTCGCCATTGCTGATACGCACGCTCAACCATTGGACTGTGATACAAGGCGTATCGAACAAACGACTCGGGTGTTGAGTCCACAACCATCGCCGCATGCTCAGTTTCCTCGTCCTGGTCCCTGTAGACCGAAGCGAGTTCTGCTCCTGAACCATCGGACATACTCAGCCGATGGAGCGCAGATCGTCTCGAACTGGATGGTGAATCAAACGGACTCGTTGAACACCCGGCAAGGAACACAAGCCCTAAACCAGCGCTCAATGCGCCCATGCATAGGCTGGAAGCCATAGCAAACTCCTAGATATCTACTTGATTGAGAGTGAAATAGAACGGCGGATCACATCATGAGAACAAAACGCTTTGCGCGCATTGCCCCTATGGATCCTCGTTCTAAGTTCTCCAGATACCCAGAATGGCTTGTGTTTCACAGTGTGTGCGAAGTGCGTGGAGGTTTCCTACAAGCCCCTCCATTGGTGCGGAATGCTCATCATTGTTCGCCGTCCAAACACATATCCGAACAGGATCAGCGGAAAGACCCAGAGTAATCTGAGACTCACTCCGTTGGAGCGGAGCTTCAGGCAACTCATTCCTGTCATTACCAGGACTGACTCCACAACGGCAAGGCCCGCCCGACATAGGACAGTATTCGTCCATATCAATGGCGGGTACAGGATCGCTGCAGCAACTCGATTCGACAACCACAGGCTGACAAACAGCATCGTTACAGCCAGCGTCTCCGGCTGTGCCAATCATCCCAATGCCAACCCGCGGGATTCCCGCAAGCAAGAGAATCAGGATGGTCAGCATTCGAATCATTCAGTTGAGTCTAGTTCAGTGAGGTGTGTAAATCCATCGGGGTGTATCGCTACTCGATCTAGAGAACTCATCGAGTTGCCGAATTATTCGTCAAATCGTGTACCTATCACTCTTTTACCATCTTACTCCGGCAACCAACCTCCCGATTCCACCGAATCATCCGTGAAAACCAAGAAAACGCTATCTATTTTCTATTGTGTCCAATCTGTAATCTGGCCAAATGGGTTGCTTCCTGGGATAGAGTATCCAATGGCTGTAGCCGTGCTAATTAGTCTTGTTCTCGTCCTCCTAACAACCGGATTTCGGCTTGGGTTCTTCATGGTTGCCGCCCGTCACACACTAGATGCCGTTCATTTCACAACGCATCGGTTTTATTGCCTGATGCTTAGCATCTTCATCAGTCACATGGTGGATATTATCATTTTCGCTCTCGCCATTTACTTCGCATGGCATGTACTCGGCCTCGGGACGATCAGCGGATCCAGCGCCGAAGGACCATTTGGTCATCTCTATGTGTCTGCAACAATTTACACAACGATCGGATTCGGCGATGTTCTGCCATCCGGCCACCTTCGTTTTATTGCTGCAACGGAAGGTCTGTGTGGATTGCTCTACCTAGCGTGGTCGGCTTCCTTCATATTTACGTCGATGGGGCGCGTGCTCAATGATCGCTCTCGTCCAAGTGAGAAAATCGAATAACGCAGTTCGACTATTATTCTGCTAAGACTTCGAAGCTTTTCACAGTCATATTTAAATCCAAATTCACAACACTTAAACATATGATTTTCGACGCAATCTTGGGATGCTGAGCCACCATTTGTAGCTAACTATAAATATGTCCTTACGAATGGCATTCTGTCTCTCAATATCATCTTGATTACAACAGCACCCTAGTCCTGCATGGATCCAAATCCCGATCCGCGCATTGGATTGCTCATTAATACCACAAAATTTACTGAAGCTTCTTGCGCCCGCCCATTCGGAATAAGATTAGCTCATCGGCTTACTTTATTAGCTCAGCAATGAGAATCAGATCAACCTATGAAAATTACCTAGGTGGATTCTCCCGATCTTTTGTGTACGGCAGAGTCTCCCTCGGATTGGAAAAACCGCCGCACATCATTGCGGAACGAGGTTTGGAGTGTACTGTATATGCTTTTTAGACTTGGCTTAGATCAAATACTACATGAAACGTACCCCTAGAGCGAGGCTAGAAAGCCTGACACAAAGTGGGAACACATTAACCTAGTACGATTCTCATGTGACCTGATCAATTATCTAATTCAGCACTTTCGCCGTGATCGTTTAGCTAGACAGGCAGCTTCCTTCAGCCTCGGCGACATCGTCTCAGCGACGTCTAGCACAGTCGTATTCTTGAGGTACTCCAAATGTTTCGAGTGTTGTGCGACGCAGAGGCATCCCGGAGGGCACGGTCCTTCCTCAACACAGTGGCCGAAACCGAAAGAACAATGACATTCGATCACAGGATCTTCAAAGGCCACACATAGGTCATACAAAGTGACCTGCTCTACGGAATGCACCAATCGCACCCCACCACCGACACCGCGCCGAGTCTTCACGAGTTTCTTCCGCGCTAATGCGTTGATGATCTTTCCAAGCGTCGGCCTCGATATGCCTGTCCGCTCCACAAGCTCGGGAATCTGCATGCACTCGTCGGTCCCATCGCGCCCGATGAGCCCCATACAAACCGCCGCCATTGCTACTTGCCTTGAAATCATCCAGGCCTTTCAGGACTACTGTGTCCGCTTTGTCAAATATCATCACTGAAGCATACGGTAATCAGAGGCGTGAGCACATAGACAAGAGGCAAAGCCCGCTTGCTTTATTCATTCATAGCGGATAATGTTTGCATCTTTTAAGTCTGTTTATAAACCGCCATGGCATTCAGGAGCCATCAGGAAGATCGGCGCGTTTCCAACAGATAAGGAGCCGATTGATGAAAGCCTCTCAGCCACAGAAATCCCCCCTCATGCCGCTGCTGTTCGCAGCTACCCTTTTCGCTACACCGGTCCTCGCACAGAACTACAGGGACATCGAGCAATCCGAACCCGAAACGCAGGAAGTTCGAGAGAACGCGGATGCCGTGAGGGAGCTTGCAGCACTCCGCGCTCAGGTCGCCCAACTTGAGGTCTCACTGCTGCTCGCCCACCGATCGGTTTCATCGAGTTCGGATAGCACCGCCGCATACGCCTCCGAGAAGCAGAACGCGATGGGTCGTATGGGCGAATTGGGTGGTAAGCGTCAGATGGGCATGACCGCCATGGGAGGAATGGGGCCCTCCGATGCCAATCGCATGGGTGGCATGCGCAGCATGATGGGCATGAGTCCGAAGGCGAAAGATGTCGACGGCACCACCGACGCTATGGAAGTTCGCTCTAATCTTCCAGGCTTTCCTGGCGCATCGCACATCTACCATATCGGCGCCACCGGCTTCTTCCTCGACCACAGCGAGCACATTGGCCTGACACTCGAACAACAAACTCGTCTGAACGAAAAGAAGCAGGAAATCATCCTCGCCCAGTCGGATTACGACCGCCGCATCGAGGGCCTCGAAGAAGTGCTGTGGTCACTGACGGCCGCGTCTACCCCCGACATCAATCGCATCGAGACCGAGGTCCGCGCCATCGGAGCGCTGCGTGCCGAGAAGCGTCTCGCGTTTATCAGAGCGGTGGGCGAGGCTGCCCAGATTCTGACTGTTGAGCAACGGCAAACCCTCGCAGGAACCCGCCCCATGGACATGACTGGCCAGAGCAAGGACGACTGACACCATTACTGAAAGGAGCGTGACAATACCCAAGCTAGCAACCCAGACCACCATCTCACGCATCACACTCGCTGCCCCTGACGCGAGCGAAGTATTTGTCGCCGGCTCGTTCAACGAATGGAGCACGACCACACACGCAATGACGCGCGACAGGCTGGGTTGGTGGGAGATCGAGCTTGACCTCCCACCGGGCCGCTACGAGTACAAGTTCGTTGTTGACGGCGCGTGGTATTTTGAGACCAGTTGTGATTGTCTATACAACGGCTGTGACGGCTGCATCCCAACTGATTTCTGTACAATGAGCCGCATGCTCGAAAAAAACTCCGAGGACTATTGGTCCGCATCTGCCCGGACATGCCAATCAAATTTATGCACTACGAGATATTCCGTGCCTTCTTTATGGATCGCAGAGATCTCAGATAAGCTGAGCACCATTGACCATCGATGCAACGGTCCAAATCATGTGAACTAAGGAGCGCCATGCAGACTCATCAGAAATCGCAGATTCGACGCGCAGCGTTCTGGACTGCCGGGATTACTGTGGGCCACTTTGCAATCAATACGCATTCTCCGGCGCTCCACTGGATTCACATCTTGCTTGCAGGTCTCTTTCTTATTCCCATCCTGATCTCTGCTGTCGAATTCGAACTGAAAGGCGGTTTGCTCACAGCAGGTGTTGCGAGTGCCGTCTACCTTAGCCATCTACTCTGGTCATGGGGGGATTCGCCGATGGCGAATCTCGACCAATACGCGTGGCTTGGAGTGTATCCGATTGTTGGTGCGATTACCGGGCACCTCGTGCAGTCTTCGAACATACGCAAGTGGCAACGCGACGAGGTCATCGCTCGCTCTTGGCATACCGAGATGATCAATGGGATTACAGGACTACTTACCGCTGTGGGCGTGCGTGACGAAGCCACTCTTGAGCATTCTCGCCGAGTGGCGGAGCTCTCTAAAGCAATTGCCGAGGAACTCGGGTTTGGAGCCCACGAGGTGTCTCAGTTACATCTCGCGGCTTTGGTGCACGACATAGGCAAGGCAGGAGTCCCTGACGCGATTCTATTCAAACACGGCTCGCTCGATGATGAGCAGATGGCCGCGATGCGCGAGCATGTCGACATCGCCGTTGGGATGCTCGGTGAGATTCCGGGCACTGGAGCGATCGCACGTTTGGTGTCCCAGCATCACGAGTCTCCGGATGGCTCGGGGTATCCCAGAGGCCTTACCGCCTCAGACATCGACCCCACCGCCGCGGTACTTCGGGTTGCGGATGTGTTCTCTGCACTCACCGAGGCGAGACCATACCACGAGGCGATGACAGAGTCAGAGGCACTTCTAGCCATGGAGCCTCTGCGAGGAGACAAGCTCGATGAGACGGCATATGCAGCACTTCACAGAGTGCTTGCAAATACCACTTCCGCCGACGAGTCGTTTTCTGGGACTCAGCCCGCTGAGGGTACATCATGAGCCGATCAACCACGCTAGTCCTGATGTGCTTTCTCATTGCCGTCATTGGTACTAACACATATGCGCAAGTATCACCAGAAGAGCACGCTCAGCATCATCCCGAGTCAGCGGCGGGCGACACGACTGAGGCGAGCGGTGCTGGCGGCATGCAGGGCATGGGCGACATGGGTGAGATGATGAGCCGGATGGGTGTTCCGCCGCCCAAGGATATCTATCCGGGCCTCATGGACCTCCCGAACATGACGGCCGAGCAGCGCGACGCGTTTGAGCGACTCGGCCACGAGCGGATGCGCGCCGGTACAGAACTAATGAGCGAGGGCTTTGACGCACTGCTACGGTCGTCACCCACGCAGGACTTCGAGGCAATGCAGGACGCCGTGAACATGCTCCGAGAGGGCCTGTCACGATTCGATAGCGGACTGGCTGCGCACCGTGTCATGAACAGCGTCGTGCCCTCAGACCAGGTCGCCATGGAGTGGTTCAAACGCGAGTTGAATCTCTCTACGCCGCTGTCGGCCGCGACCACGACTGGTCCGTTTGGGTGGTCATGGTTCCACACGAGCGGCATGGCCGTGCTGATCGGCTTCGCCCTTGTCATGATCGCACTGTACTTCGTGAAGATGCGGCGAGCCACGACCCTGCTACAAGAACTCGCGGCACAACCTGAAGGTGCGCCATCAACTCAGTCAGTTCCATCGGCTTCGTCCGCTGCGATCCTCGCCCATTCACCCTCGCCCGCTACAGCGGCCTTGCAGCCGTCGGTCCGCAATGAACGCTGGGAAGGGCGGCTCTGTCTCGCAGCTACGTTCAGCGAGACGCCAGACATCAAGACCTTCCGTTTAGTCAACCCCACTGGGGGTGCTGTGCCGTTCTCGTACCTCCCCGGTCAGTTCATGACTGTGGAAATCGAAAGTGAGGGCCGACGCGTTAAGCGATCGTACACGATCGCATCGAGCCCCACTCGACAGGAATATGTCGAGATTTCCGTCAAGCGTGAGGAACTCGGCGTCGTGAGCCGTGCGCTCCACGACATGCTCGGCGATGGCGACGAGCTCACACTGAGTGCCCCGTCGGGAACGTTCACATTCACCGGCGAGGGTGAAGATAGCATCGTCCTCGTCAGCGGCGGAGTCGGCATCACTCCCATGATGAGTGTGATCCGATACCTCACGGACCGCGCATGGGCGGGCCACATCTATCTCCTTCACTGCTGCCGAACCACCGACGATTTTTGCTTCCGCGATGAACTGGAATATTTGCAGCGGAAGCACCCGCGCCTCAACGTCACTGCCACGATGACACGTGCACGGGGTAGCGCCTGGGTTGGCCCAACCGGGCGGCTTACGGCAGGGCTCATCCGAGAATGTGTACCAGACATCGCCTCCAAGCTCGTTCATCTGTGCGGCCCACCGCCGATGATGGAAGCGATCAAGGGTACGCTCGGCAAACTCGGTGTCCCCGCCGAACGCATCAAGACCGAAGCCTTCGGACCCGCCAAGAGAGACACTCCGGCAGCGGATACCGCTACTCAGGCATCGCATTCAACCGTGCGTTTCACCGTGTCCGGAAAGACTGTCCCTCTTCCGGCGTCATCCACCGTGCTTGAGGCTGCCGATGACGCTGGGGTAAACATCGATAACTCCTGTCGTGCGGGGACCTGCGGGAGCTGCAAAGTAAAGCTTCTCAAGGGCGAGGTCGCGATGGATGTCCAGGACGCGCTTGATGACGCGGACCGACAAGCCGGCGTCATCCTCGCGTGCCAGGCTAAGAGCAAGAGCGACGAGCTTGAGGTGGAGGCCTGAGATGCATGAGCGACAGAAGATCATCGTTACGGGGCTTGTCACGCTCTTGCTGGTGCTCACCTTGGGCTTCTTCGTGCACCGTGACCCACGATTCGCGGGCAGCCTCATCGGCGGCCTGTTTGGCATCGCCGCCGCATCGCTCATGCTTGTGCCGCTGCTCTACCTGTTCGTGAAGCGGATTCCGTGGCTCAAACGGAGAGTCACGCCGTACGTCTCGATGCGAACCCTCCTCACGGTCCACATTTACGCTGGCGTACTTGCTCCAATCCTCGGTGTGCTGCACACGGGGCACAAGTTTCAGAGCCCTCTCGGTATTGCCCTTACCCTCATGATGCTCGTTGTAGCTGTGAGCGGATACCTTGGGCGATACCTCCTCGGGCAGCTCTCAACCGATATCAGGAAGATGAAAGCCGACCGCGAGCGTTTGCTGACGGCGCACCGTGCCCTAACTCAAGAGATTGGTGCCCACCCCGACGCCGCTGTGATGCTCCGCCGGAATAGTTCGCCGCTCAGTCGGGCGGCATCCTTGTTCGTTGCGCGTGACGAACAGGTTTTGAAACAGCTCCCGTCAAGGGCGATTCAGATCAGCGAATCCATCTCCGATCTCGAGCTCGCGATCCGCACACACACCACCGCCAAGAGCGTGTTCGGGCGATGGCTTGTGTGTCACATCCTCGTCGCCGTCGTACTCTACACACTGCTATTCATCCATGTGTGGTCAGCGTGGTACTTCGGCATCCGGTGGCTCCCATGAAAAGACTAGAAATCTATTACGGCGTAGTCATATTCGGGGGACTCAGCCTCGCGTTTTTCCTTCCGCTGTTCGTCCATCGAGGAGGGGCGGACGCGCTTCCCGGGTGGCAAGAGTTCGTCAGCCCCGGCACGCTCACCGAGGCACATGCGTTTCTTGGTAACGACTGCACTTCGTGCCACACGCCCCACATCGGCGTCACAGCTTCGAACTGCATTGCGTGCCACGCTAATGACCAAGAGCTTCTTTCTCAACCAGAGACAACATTCCACGCAAGCGTGGGCTCGTGCGTTGGTTGTCACACTGAACACCAGCTGCCACCAGCGACCCCGACGGCCATGGACCATGAGTTACTTGTTGAGATTACACAATCCAGTGCGAGCAACGACGCGCTGGTCATCATCGAGTCAATACGGGCTCATGCTCGGGCGATACCGACACCTCACCCGCGGATATCGTCAAACGAACTTACTCTTGACTGTGCATCCTGTCACGCCAATGAGGATCCGCACCGCACACTCTTCGGAACCAGCTGCGCATCCTGCCACTCCACATCGACCTGGGACATCCCGGAGTATCGGCATCCGTCGCCAATGTCCATGAACTGTGCGCAGTGCCACAGTGCACCGCCGAGTCATTATATGGGCCACTTCAACATGGTCTCTAAGCGTGTCGCCGGTGTTGAGCATGCGGAAGTATCGGACTGCTTCAAATGTCATCGGACCAACTCATGGAACGAGATCCCGCGGATCGGCTGGTACAAGCACCATTGATATGAAAGCAGCGACGTCGCATGATCGAAGAACTCATAAATATCACTGTTCAGTTCATCGAAGCGGTCGCTGCGATCATGATCACCGCATCCATTGTGGCTGCAGTTGTAGACATCGCAGTCGCAGCGATACGCCACGGCCTCCGAGAACGGACGACTGAGACACGCCTCCGCCTTGCTGAACGGCTAGTGCTCTCGCTGGAATTTCTTATCGCTGCGGACATCCTAAAGACGGTGGTCACACCCACTCTTGAAGGTATGGGTGTGCTCGGCGCGGTCATCGTGATTCGCACCGTGCTCAGCCTGAGCATCGCCTACGAGCTCCGACGCGATGGGGACAAGAAACCGGAGACCCGCACTTAAGCGGCTGGGCAATCACATCTCGTTCCCAACGGTAGCTTGTCGGCTTTAGGATTCGTACTCAGTTACTGCCCCTCGAAAGCAAAGTGTTTGATATCAAAAAGTTCGGTATAATCTCACAGGGTCCAAATATTCAGCAGATACCCTGAGGAGCTCATTTCAGGGCTATATTCTCAACTATGCGACCGGAGTAGATGACAACCGAACCTGAGATGTCTTACTCGATTATCTCCATCACCCTGCTCGTCTTCTCCCATGCAAAACCACCTGCCCCACACACTAAGCACAATGAATCACTCAGATCCCACGATTAAGCTGAATCTGGGCAGAATCGACTTGACTGTCGCTGCCATTCATGGCTGAATACAGCATGAAATGATCGGATCAGGCATCGTGCCCGATTCGCTATCATGAGACCAAGGAGTTAAGACTCACGAGCTTGGCCCACTCATCGGGCTGACATCCAAACGACGCGCGAGCGTCTTCGCTGCCTTCAGAGAAACCGCCAACCTGGACTTCGGTCCTTGAAGTGCAAGAGCAGCATCTGCCGCGCCCCCAAACGGGGGCGTCGGCCATGTGTTTTCTTGCACGCCCTTGGCGGGGCCTCTGAAGTGACCGTGGTTCGGCGCCTCCATTTTCATGCGCCAAACCCTACAGCGGACCTCCCGCGACCAACACAGGAGGACCCATGGGACTGTACCGCATCAACGACAACGCACTCAAATCTATCGCACCCGTCTCATTCGAGCAAGAAGCTGTTCGCGAACGCCGAGAACTCCAGCAATGGCTTCGGCATTCGATCGAAATCATCGCGCCGGGCTGTATGGTCCTGAGCGAGGAATTCAACGACTGGGAGGACAGTAACCGGCGGATCGATCTGATCTGCCTGGATCAAGACGCATGCCTCGTCGTCATCGAACTCAAACGCACCGCGAGCGGCGGGCATATGGATCTCCAAGCGATCCGCTACGCGGCGATGGTCTCAAACATGACTTTCGATCGTGCCGTGCGGGCACACGCCAGATACCTCAGCGAGAATAATCTTGATCCCACTCAAGCCGAGCAACGGATCCTCGACTTCCTCAACTGGCCCCAGCCCGATGAAGACGAGTTTGCCAACGAGGTCAAGATCATCCTGGGTTCAGCGGACTTTTCATCGGAAGTGACCTCATCGGCCATCTGGCTCGGGAAGCAGGGCATCGATGTCCGGTGTGTCCAGCTGGCGCTGCACAAGTACCGTGATGAACTGATCGTAAACGTCTCTCAGATCATACCGATCCCTTCGGCAGAGGAGTATCAGGTCAAAGAGCGCGAGAAGATCAGCGAACGCAAGGCTGCCCGCAGAAACGATCGATCCGAAACCGGCTTCGCGTTTGTCAATGTCGGCGAGCACAGCGGCCCAGACAACCATCGCTCTTGGGGTGATTGCCGGAAGTACGGCTTTATCTCTGCGGGCGGCAAGAGCATCGAGCAGCTGGATCGACTCCAGATCGGTAAGCCTGTCCTCGCGTATCTCAAGGGGCACGGATATGTCGGGGTAGGCACTGTGATCACACCCCCCACTGCAATCACTGATCTCATCGTGGAATCGGAGGGCAAATCCCTCGATCAGCTCCCAATCCAGCACCGGGATAACCCCAAGACCCAGGCTGAGATGTTTATAGGGATCCGATGGATCAGATCACTCGATCGGGCAGACGCCATCAAGGCCGCACCCTACCGGAGCACCGCGTGCAGGGTCCATGATCGCGATTTGGTCGTGACCGTCCTCTCAGCGATGGGCACATCCATTGAAGATTGCTCCGATCAAGCCCAACTCTGAGCCACTAATACAGGGTAGCTGAGCATGCGATTCTGATGGGATTATGTTCTGCTCAATACCCACGTTGAGCTTGACCGTTTCTTCAATGTCCGTTTCATGCTTGTATACCAGTGTGAAAACGAAATTTGGGCCTCATGTATATAATTAAGTGGAGGTTTGCGCCCCCAGAAATGACGGCACATGGATGTTGTCAATGCTGGATGGGGTGAATCATCAAGTCACGGTGGGCTGCAAGGTCAGCTCACCGCCGCCGGGAAGAGGTCCCGGCAACCCCACGCCGGTCAACATGGGTTGATCGGCAGGGCGCTGGCATGAGTCAGCTGCGTGGGGTACAGGCACCCGCACAACTGCTTGTTTTCCAACCCAATCAGCGGGCACGGTATCCGTGCGCACATCCTGCACACCCGTTGATGCCAAGTAACCAAAACACGTATGCATGCAAATGCTGCACTGGCCAAGGAGCCAATGATGAATACAAATCTACAGATCGAAAGCATCGACATATTCAACATCCAGCCCCACCCGGAGAACCCTCGAACTCACAGCAAGAAACAGATCCGTCAGATCGGCGAGAGCATCAAAGCCTTCGGATTCCGGATGCCGCTGATCGTGGATCAGCAGACGAGATTGGTATGCGGGCACGCCCGGCTCGAGGCCTGCAAGCTCATCGGCATGGACACTGTGCCCGCGGTTCGTGTGACTGACCTAAACGATGACCAGGTCCGTGCATTGATGGTTGCCGACAACCGACTCTCCGAGCTCAGCTCGTGGGATGACCAGCTGCTTGGCGAGCACCTCAAGGTGCTATCTGATCTTGATCTCAACTTTGATATCGAGTCCATCGGCTTTGACTACGGCGAGATCGAGCAGCGTGTGCTGGCACTCAATGAAGTTGATGAAGGCGAGGACGATGGTTCAGATGAACTTCCAGATCCCGATTCCATCGACCCCATCACCCGTGTAGGCGATCTCTGGACTCTCGGCGAGCACCGTATTCTGTGCGGCGACTCCACGTATTCGAAGTCCTATGCCCAGTTGCTCGGACAGCGGCAAGCCTCGATGATCTTTACGGATCCTCCGTACAACCTTGCTGCCAAATCGATCGGTCAGGTGTGTGCCGAGGAGCACGGCGACTTCGCCATGGGATCAGGTGAGATGAGTGCTACTGAGTTTACGGAGTTCCTCGGCACAGTCATGAAGCAGGTCTGCAAGGTCAGCGAGCAAGGCTCAATCCACTACCTGTGTATGGACTGGCGGCATATGACCGAGATGCTCACTGCTGGCAACCGCCACTACGCCGAGCTCAAGAATCTCTGCGTCTGGGTCAAGGACCGACCTGGGATGGGCACGTTCTATCGCAGCCAGCACGAGCTGGTGTTCGTGTTTAAGCACGGCCAGGACAAGCATCAAAACCACTTTGGCCTTGGCGAGCACGGACGCACGCGCAGTAATGTGTGGTCGTACCCATCGGTCCGGGGTTTGAACCCCGAGGATGGTGATCCTGACAGCGATGCACTCAGCCTCCACCCGACCATTAAACCTGTACGGATGATCGAGGACGCGATCCTGGATTGCTCAAAGCGGGGCGAGATCGTGCTCGACCCATTTCTCGGCAGCGGCTCGACACTGATCGCATGCGAGAAAGCCAAACGCGTGTGTGCAGGGATCGAACTGTCTCCGCGGTATGTGGATGTCGCGATCCAGCGGTGGCAGCAATGGACTGGGAAATCAGCGGTCCATGCATCCACCGGCGAATCCTACGACGAGCTCGCAGAATCCCGCAAGCAGGAGGAAGCGAGTCATGCCTGATCAAACCGAGTACAGAGTTGGCTACAAGAAACCGCCGGAGAACACCCGTTGGAAGGCTGGACAATCGGGGAACCCAAAGGGGCGCCCAAAGAAGATCAAAGAGTTCGAGAAGCTATTGGATATCGAGCTGAGCAAAGAGATCACCATCACCGAGGGTGGTCAGACTGTGCGTGTCTCGAAGCGTGAACTCATCCTCAAGACATTGGTGCATGATGCGGTCAAGGGCGATAAGCGTGCACTCAAGATGCTCATGCCGTACATAACCGAGCACAAGACCATCACCGGGTTCGAACCCGATGCGGCGGACCGCGCAGCTTTTATACAGTTGCTCAGCGAGTTCAGCGAAGCTGATGATGATCAACACACTGCACAGGAGGATCCAACCAATGACTGACCTGCAAGCGATGGCCATCAAACACATGTACCAGACCGATCCCAGAATGTTCATGCAGCTGGCGTTCAGATCGGTGTACCCCGGGGCCGAATACTTACACAACTGGTCAATCGATGTGCTCGGTGATGCCCTGGCCAGGTGTCATCGGCGAGAGACCACGCGTCTGATCATCAACATGCCACCGCGATCGCTCAAGTCGTTCTGTGCATCCGTGGCATTCCCGGTGTGGGCGCTCGGAGTGAACCCGACAAGCTCGATCTTGTGCGTAGCCGGTCATCGGACACTGGCCGAAGATCAGCACCTGCTCGCGCATCGTTTGATGAGCAACGAGCGGTACCTAGGTTTGTTCCCGCACATGCGTGCGACTGAGAAGCCCGGCCAGCTCCGTCTCCCTCAGGGTGGTGGACGCTATGCACTCACTCCATCGAGCCCGATCACCGGCCGGGGCGCGAACATGGTCATCATCGATGATCCCCACTCCACCCAGGATGCCGAGAACCCACAGAAGCTCCACGATATCAACCGTTGGTATGACCGGAATATCTACCAGCGTCTCAACGAAAAAGATGGCGGCGTGGTGATTGTGGTGATGCAGCGGCTTGCCGAGGATGATCTGACCGGCCATCTGCTCAAGCGTGATGACTGGGAGGTGATCAATCTCCCAGCGATCGCGATGCATGATGAGTACTTACCTGAGTCACTCGGTGGCGAGCTCGTTCGGAAGAAGGGTGAAGCCCTGCATCCGGCGCGAGAAGATCGTGATGCGCTTCGAGCCGAGATGCTCAACATGGGTTCAGTCGCCTTTATGTCCCAGTACCAGCAGAAGCCGTATCCGCCCGGGCAGGGCGAGGTCCGTTGTGGTTCGTTCTTTTTTACGACTCCGGATGATGAAGTCGCCAAGGGACGCAGCGATTACTCGATGTTTCTGGGTAAAGTTCCCGAAGAGCGGTATGTGCTATACGAAGTCTTCAATGAGGGATCAGTGCCTATGGGATGTCCTCCGTATCTTCTTACGCCTGAAGAATGGCTCGAACGCGCACAGAAGGTAAAGCGGAACACTCCTGCCAACTAAGTGTGCAGGATTGCACATCAAGCCCCCACAACTGTCCGGATACCGACATCCGGGCAGTTGTGGCGTGGTCTCTGGATGTACGCGGCTACTTTGTGCAAGAACCCCAGAAAGATCACAGATTCTGCTCCGATTGGACTTGAACTCTCCGGGAATCCATGGCTTCATGTGACACACAGAGCACTCTATGAAAACAACCCCCTGCCATACGGAGACATTCCCATGCGCCCAACCAAGTTGAATCGAGATCAGCTAAAGACAGAGCTCCTGAGCACACTCCACGCACTCAGCGATATGACCACCTCAATGCTCAAGGAGCACTGGCTGAAACTCGGTATCCGTGGCGATCCACCCCACTTCAAACAAGCACTGGTGCGAGAGATCGCGTGGCATCTGCAGTCTGCCACACACGGGCGGCTCGACGCCGACACACGCCGCCTGCTCAAGTCAGCGATGCGTCACGCGCCACTTCCTGGTGCGGGACAGACGCGGACCACCGCCCGAAAGAATCGCGACCCGCTCAACCTCCCCGCGGGCACCACACTGGTGCGATCGTGGCGTGGCCGCAAGCATGAGGTGCATGTGCTCGATGACGGCAAGCGTTTCAAGTACCGCGATGCTGAATATGCCAGCTTGTCGGAGATCGCTCGTGAGATCACCGGGGCACGCTGGTCAGGTCCGCGTTTCTTCGGCCTCAAGAAACTCAAACAACCCGCCTAAGGAGAAACTGATGAAGACTATCCGCTGCGCTGTCTACACACGCAAATCAAACGAAGAGGGGCTCGATCTAGCGTTCAACTCGCTCGATGCCCAACTCGAGGCAGGTCTTGATTACATCAAAAGCCAGAAGCACGAGGGATGGGAAGCGGTGAAGGCTCGCTACAGCGACGGGGGATTCTCGGGCGGGACCATGAAGCGACCGGGCTTGAAGCAACTACTTGATGACATCGACAAGGGTCGGATTGATGTGGTGGTGGTATACAAGGTCGATCGCCTGAGCCGCTCGCTGGGAGACTTCGCCAAGATGATGGAGGTATTTGATGAGAAGCGGGTCTCGTTTGTATCGGTGACCCAGCAGTTCAACACAAGCACTTCGATGGGGCGACTCACAATGAACATGTTGCTGAGCTTCGCACAGTTTGAGCGGGATGTTTCGGGTGAGCGGATCCGTGACAAGATCGCGGCGACCAAGAAGAAGGGGTATTGGGTGGGCGGGACGCCGCCGCTGGGCTACAGACTGCAACAGGAGAAAGAAACTAAAGGTATCTACATCATCCCCGAAGAGGCGGAGCTGGTGCGGAAGATGTTTGCGCTGTACATCGAGCATCGATCACCGTTGGTTGTTGCCAATACATTCGGCGAGCAGGGTTTCTCGACAAAACGATGGATCAGCAAGAATGACCGCGTGCACGGAGGCAAGCGGCTCACTACAAAATATGTCCACGGCGTGCTCACCAACGCGCTCTACATCGGGAAGATCACCCACACCCGCAGCGGCAAGACGGATGTGTACGAAGGCCTGCACCAGGCCATCATCGAGCAGGAATGCTGGGAGAATGCTCAACGGATCATGAAGAAGCAGAAAAAATCGGATCTCCACCGCTGGACACATCCGCACCTGCTTAAGGGCAAGATTCGTACAAGTGATGGCTTCATGATGAGCCCATCATCAACGCATCGCCCATTAACTAAACAGACTGAGACAAAGCAGAAACGGCTTGTCCGGTATTACATCAGCCAGAGGGCGATCAAGCATGGATTCAAAAACTGCCCGATCAAAACGATCAACGCCGAGCATCTTGATGAGCTCATCCGAGGTTTGGTGCTGAGCCATCTGCAGCATGAAGACTTGTTGAACCAGTCTTCTAAGATCCGCGATCGCTGGATCCGTAGGGTGATCGATGAGGTCACGGTCTCGGCTGATGAAGTGAAAGTAAAGCTGACAAACTCAGAACTGGTGATACTCCAATCACACCGTTTCAAGTCCACTACAGCAGAGCAACTGCCGCACCCAACCTGCCTGCATAAGCCAAGGGTCGAAGAGCACGGTGACAGCACTACGCTAACGCTTGAAATCCAGATAAAGAAATTCGACGGGCGACGGATGCTCTTGAGCCCTGATGGCACAGACCTGATCATCCCTTCGAAACCAGAACCGCAACAGCACATCGTCGATGCGATCGGTTTGGCGTACCGGTGGCACGACGAGATGATCAAATCGGGATTGAAGATCGTCGAGTATGCAGAAAGGCACGGCATCGCTAGAACTCGCATGATCAAGCTGCTCCCGCTGACCCAGCTGAGTCCACAAGTGTTGAGAACTGCGCTGACCGGGACACTCTCCAGCACCATCACACTTGATGATCTGCTCAGAGCATCGAAGCAGCTGGATTGGACCAAACAGGCATTGGAACTCCGGTTGTAAACAACTAGGTGGGCCACCGTTGATTCCCTGCAAGTTCCCTGTTCCATGCACAGGGAAATCGATCAATTCGCCTTGATTTCAACACGCAATCGCGGGTTTATTCGTGGTGACTTGCTGGTGCACTCCCTGTTTTTTCTGAAACTCCCTGTAAACGGGCAGTGAACAGGGAAATCAGTGATGGCGCGAAGACACCGTCCAAATCGCCACGAGAGACACTCGCGCCGTTTGGGCTCGAAAATCAAAAACTGGTCGGAACAGCGAAATCCCGGAGACGCTCGATACCGCGTACCGTGCCCTAAAACGGGCGAAACGGCATCACTTCCGTGACACCGTTTCGTATACCTATGAAGTCAACGGGGGGCGATCCAAGATATGTCAAACAGTCTCTCG
>TARA_R110002072_G_scaffold199405_4_pt1 | contig 36811 bp, 35 predicted proteins | sample TARA_R110002072 | Tara Oceans TARA_R110002072 (sample SAMEA4397118) | marine metagenome | biome: Polar Biome; feature: [SRF] surface water layer (ENVO:00010504); material: water (ENVO:00002006), including particulate matter (ENVO:01000060) such as... | depth 5 m
AAATCTACTTGAAGAAAAAGTTTTTTATTGTAACAAAAAGTGAAAAATAAAGACACATAGTTAACATCAATCAAAAAAATAAAAACTATGGAAGTCATCAATCCAAACAACACCATTCCGCTTAGGAAAGACAATCAACTCCTTTTAATCACTCATTTATCACAGCTTCTTACCTATGTAACGGGTTTTGGGGGTTTATTGGTCCCCATCATCATTTGGGCTGTTAATAAAGATAAAATTGAAGGCTTGGATCAACACGGAAAAGAAATCATCAACTTTCAACTTAGTATGATTCTTTTTGCTCTAATTTGCATTCCGCTTATTCTAGCCTTAGGTTTAGGCATTTTGGGACTCATTATACTGGGTATCATATCCTTTGTGTTTCCAATAGTAAACGGTATAAATGCCAGCAACGGTAACTTTACAAAATATCCTTTTACCATTCGATTTTTACAATAAAAAAAACCGCAATCTTAAAAAGTTGCGGTTTAGACATTGTGAGGTTAAAATACTAACGATTAAAATTCAAACATTTTCAGTTAGTAATATTTTAAAAGATAAATATAATTAATTATTTAACATTACCGGCATAACGAGCATAATGATATGTTCACCCTCATCAAGGCCATCAGCCGGTGTAAGAATACCGGCACGATTGGGTAGTGACATTTCTAATGATACTTCATCGCTGGTTAAATTAGCCAGCATTTCAGTCAAAAAACGTGAATTAAAACCAATCTGCATATCGTCTCCCTGATAACTGCAAGTGAGCCGCTCTTCGGCTTTGTTTGAATAATCAATATCCTCTGCGGAAACATTCAATTCGGCACCGGCTATTTTTAAACGAATCTGGTGTGTTGATTTGTTTGAAAAAATAGAAACGCGCCGCACAGAGCTTAAAAACTGACTTCTGTCAATACTTAATTTATTTGGATTTTCTTTTGGAATGACAGCTTCATAGTTTGGGTATTTTCCATCAATAAGGCGACAAACCAGTTCGATGTTATCAAATACAAATTTTGCGTTGGATTCATTGTATTCAATCAATACATCTTCTTCACTTCCCGCAAGAATTGATTTCATTAAGTTCAAGGGCTTTTTAGGCATAATAAACTCAGCGGTTTCTGAGGCTTTTACATCTTCCCGTGTATATTTTACCAATTTGTGAGCATCTGTTGCCACAAAGTTTAAACTTTCAGTTGAAAATTGAAAAAACACCCCACTCATCACCGGTCTTAAATCATCATTTCCACTTGCAAAAATAGTCTTACTAATAGCAGTAGCAAGAATATCTGCTTGTATAACAGTACTGCTGGGACTACTTATTTCAATGGCCTTTGGAAACTCTGCTCCATCGGCATAAGCAAGGGCATATTTACCATGATTGGAGCTTATTTCAATGGTGTGGTTGTCTTCAACAACAAAAGTCAACGGTTGTTCAGGAAAGGTTTTTAAAATATCGAGTAACAATCTGGCAGAAACAGCAATACTTCCTTTGCTGTCACTTTCAACCTCAAGAACTCCTGAAATGGTAGTCTCGAGGTCTGATGCAGAGACCCGTAAAGAGTCCTTATCCAATTCAAAGAGAAAATTTTCAAGAATGGCAAGGGTATTACTCGTGTTGATGATTCCACCTAAAACCTGAAGCTGTTTTAGTAAATAAGAACTGGATACAATAAATTTCATGTGTCTTTAATATTTTTTAATTTGGTCACATGTAACATCAAAACAAAGTCACTTCTTTTGAATGTATTGCTTTGTCAAAGATGTTTCATTATTAATTATAAATTTTAGAACTGTTAAAATTTCAACTACCCACAAATATATTGCAATATGCTTTAAAGCCGAAACAAACTTATTAACAAAAATCAGGTGTACTTTTTCTTTCGAACCCACCAAAATAAACCTCCAAAAATTGAGAGCATCGCCAGTGGTAACAATAGATTAAAGGCTTGCCATTTACCGCGTTCTTGAATTGTTTTTTGCTGGTCAAGAAAGGGGATTACAATTTCTTTGCTTCTTATGTTTATAAGTCCGTTTTCATCAAGCAAGTAATTAACTGTATTAAGAAGAAAATCCTTATTTCCATAACGTGTGTTGGTCCATTTGTCAAAGCCTAGCTCAAGGGGTCTGTTACCTTGAAATTGATTTTTAATTACATTTCCATCACTTATTACAACCATTTTTGAATTGATACCTTCTTCCTTGTGATCTTTATATTCAAAGGGTTTTATGCGGTTTTTATAAACAGAAGTAAATGCTCCCTCTAAAAGTACAGCAAGAGGCACTTCACCGGCAGAAAATAACTGCATGTTTGGCTTTTTTTGAATGACATCAAGATTGGCTCTAATTTCTGTGTCGAGACTTATTTGTGTAGGCATTCCAATAACCCTGGTTATGGGGGAGGTGGCCAATAAAACGGTTTTTTTAATGTTGTTATCTAGTAAATCAATGGGACTGGCAAAATCAAATTTAACCCCTTCAATATTATTAACAATGGGATGGTTTTTTGTACTGGTTGATAACGGACTATAAAACCAGGGGTAGGTGTTAAACTGGCTGTCAGCTTCTGTGCCTGTTGCTAAAACAATAGGAGCAGCATACATGTCATTGACTAATACTGGGTTGATTCTTATGCCATAGCGAAAGAAAAAATCTGTCAAATTTAAAGGTTTTCCAAAAGCAAATGTAGTGCCTGTATTAAATAAACTATCCATTTCCACGGCCACTTTATCTACCAGCCAGAGGCTTTTTCCACCTTGCATAGTATATTGATCCAAAACATATTTTTCAGCGTCTGTATAGGCTTCTGTGGGTTGTGCAGAAATGATTAGGTCATATTCCTGTATTTCTCTAATTGCTTTTAACGGATTCACAGCAACAGAATCTAAAGTGAATTTTGCCGTAAAATAAGTCTCTTTTAAGGTGCTTATAAAATCAGCAACATACCGGTCTTGCAATTGGCCATTACCACTTAAAACAGCAATTTTTTTTGATTTGGGTGTGATTATTTTATTAAAACCATCTGCAAAAGCATATTCGAGGTTTTGAATGGAATTTGTCACGCGTTCTTCAGAAGTAGCTCCCAGTTTATTTTTAAGTAAGGGCACTTGCACGAGTCGTTCTTCATAACTTATGATTGCCCAGGGATAAACATACTCTTGCGTAAATCGGCCTCCATCCTGAACACTTACTTCTGCCGGCAGAAGAGATTCTTTCAATTCAGTAATCATTCGGCCAAAATAGTTATAGTAATTTACTTCTTGTATCCATTCTTTTTCAGAAAGTGATTTGTTTTCATATTGGGTTCTTTTTGCCTTGAAATTACTTTCTAGACTTGCTAAATTATCCTCCAAACTTTCAATGTATTGTTTCCCTTCAATGAAATCAAATTTGACATTTGAATTTTTGGATGCAAATTCTTCAAGTAATTGCCGGGTTTCAGTTTGTAAGCGTCTGAATTCTGCCGGAAAGGTTCCTTCCAATAAAATTTCTATGACTACAGGTTTATCTGCCGGCTCAAGAGTTTCAATAGCCGCTTGAGAAAGGGTGTATCTCTTGTCTTGTGTTAGGTCAAATCGTTTGTAGATAAGGTTGCCAATAAAATTGAGCCCTAAAACCACTAGCAGCAGCCAAAGTATTTTTGTTGTATTGGAGGGTTTTTTAGGCATTGTCTTTTTGTAGTTTAATTACCGTCAATCCTAAAAAGAAGAGTGCCACACTCACAAAATAAACTACATCTCGTGTGTCTAAAACGCCACGTGCTACACTGTCAAAATGAGATTGCATTGCCAAATTGGATACAAAATAATCATAAGAACCAAACAGATTGTAATTAGCAAGCCCTTCAAACCCATAGTACATAAAGAAGCACAAAAAAACAGCAACGATAAAAGCTACAATTTGATTTTCAGAAAGGGTAGAAGCAAAAACACCCATGGAAGTGTATGCTAATATGAGAAAAAAAAGACCCAAGTAAGAGCCCAGAGTGCTTCCAAAATCCCAGTTTCCCGGTGGGTTACCCAGTTCTGAAATGGTATAGACATACAAAAGTGTTGGCAGTAATGCCAAGAGAATCAAAATCACTGCACCGGTATATTTACTTAAAACAATTTCTTTAATTGAAATGGGCTTAGTGAGTAATAATTCTAGGGTTCCCATTCGTTTTTCATCACTAAAACTGCGCATTGTTACCGCCGGTATTAAAAACAGCAATACCCAGGGTGCAAGCTGAAAAAAGGAGGTCAACTCTGCAAAACCCGCATTTAAAATATTGAAAGGTCCGTCAAAAAGCCATAAAAATAAACCGTTAATAACTAAAAAAACAGCAATCACCAGATAGCCAATCAGCGAGCCGAAAAAGGAATGAATTTCTCTTTGAATGAGTGCAATCATAAGTAACTATATAAACTTTTTGAAGTTCGCAATATTGTATTAAAATTTTTATAATTCAGTGATTGAGCAAAAATAGAAATAACTTTGGATATTTAGAGGTTAAAACTTAGTTCCTCTCAAACCTGACAGCTTAATTGAAACATTTCAAAATCAAAAAATACTATATTTGCAATCAACAAGCCGATATGGAATACCTTAAAACCCCATTCAAAGACCTGATTATTTGTAAGCCCAAGCTTCTTGGAGATACCAGAGGTTATTTTTATGAAACCTTTAATGAAGCCCATTTCAAAGATAACACGGGTCTTAGTGTTCATTTTGTACAAGATAATCAATCCATGTCACAATTTGGTGTTGTGAGAGGACTGCATATGCAAGGTGGTAAGTTTGCTCAAGCTAAACTGGTGCGTTGTATCAAAGGAAAAGTACTGGATGTCGTGGTTGATATGCGCAAAGAGGAGCCCACTTTTGGCAAGTCTTTTTCGGTCGAACTCTCAGAAGAGAATCACACCCAACTCTTTATTCCCAGAGGATTTGCTCATGGGTTTTCGGTACTTAGTGAGTCGGCATTATTTATCTATAAATGTGATAATTTTTACAACCGTGATTTTGAAATAGGTGTGGCATATAACGATCCGCATTTTCAAATAGACTGGCAACTTCCTAAAGATAAAATGATCGTATCTGAAAAAGACAAAAACAATCCCGCTTTCGCGGAAGCACATCAAAACCTCAAAGCCTTGTAACTATGTATTCAAAATCAAGTATTTTGGTTACCGGATCAAAGGGTCAATTGGGCCAAGCTTTAAAAAAAAATATACAAAGCCCAAATTCTTTTTTTTATACAGACTCCAGCTCTTTTGATATTTCTGACAATGAACAGATGACTTTGATATTTGAAAAATTAAAACCGGCTGTTATCATTAATACAGCAGCATACACTCAGGTAGATCAAGCAGAAACTGAAATTGAACAGGCTCATAAAGTCAACGTTGAAGCGGTCAAAAATCTTTCTGCGTTTTGTATAAAATACAATTGTGCACTCATTCACATATCAACAGATTATGTTTTTGACGGAAAGCAATCCACCCCCTATGAAGAAACAGATGCACCAAGTCCCGTGACGGTTTATGGAAAAAGTAAAAGAGAAGGGGAGTTGGCAATTCTGGAAAGTGGCTTAGAGCGTTTCGTAATTATTCGCACCTCTTGGTTGTATAGCGAATTTGGTCACAATTTTTATAAAACAATGCTTCGATTGGCTGAAATCAAAACAGAACTTAATGTGGTAGATGATCAACGGGGATGTCCCACCAGTGCCAACGAACTTGCAAAAGTTTTGCTGGTAATCGCTTCAAAATTAAGCTTGGAAAATTCAGGAATTTATCATTATTGCAATGAAGGGGAAACCACCTGGTATGGATTTGCAAAAGCCATTTTCAATAAACACAAACTCTCAGTAAAGGTGAATCCGGTTTCATCAGATGAGTTTCCAATAGCGGCTAAACGGCCAGCTTATAGTGTGCTAGATACCTCAAAAATCAAAAGGGTTTTTGATATTGAAATTCCCTCCTGGGAAGAAGCTTTAGAAAAGATTTAATTGTTTTTTACACTCAAAAAAAATACCTGAAGCAGGCTTGCTTCAGGTATTTATAACTAAATGAACTGGGGATTAATCATCTAGTAAATCAATAGCATCTTTCATTATTTCCTTAATTTGATTTGCTAGCGCATTATTACCATCCTGGTCTGTGGGACTGATTTCAATAACACCATCACCGTTACCATCAGTCGCTCCGGTTAAATTAACTACGTTTGTGTTGAACAAGAAAGTGAGGTCAAAGTTTATGATTAGGTTTTCTCCGTCATTTTCAATGATGATAGGGACATTTGTGTCTTCAAACTCTATTTCCACCTCTTCTTCAAAGTTGTGCCAAAAGATAAATGGAGTTCCATTTATTGCTCCTTCAATGAGAATAGAACGTTGAAATAATTCATTTCCCGGATCCCTGCTTCGTGCTATTTCAAACTCAAGCTCTTCATATTCTCCTACAGGTATATCAACGGTTGCAATGGGAAAAATAAGATTGGGTTCTGAAAGGTTTAATACAAATGGACCTTCAAGTTCAATATCACTGTAATAATTTCCGTCAATTCCTCCATCGTCGTCATCACCAAAGTCATCATCATCAAATTCAAGTTCAAAATCTTCCACATTTACTAAAAACTTGGTTACTTCAATTTCAGCAAAAGCCCTGCCGGAGTCAAAAGTTGCTTTCGCACCCAGGACTGTTGCTGCTGTTTCATCAGATGAGTTTGAACTATCATCCTTACTACAGGAAACAAGCACAAAAGTGGAGAGTGCAATAATAAATAAGGGTTTAAAAATGATTCTTTTCATAATAAATTGTTTTTGTTTGTTTGTAAAACAATTCAAAATCAATTTACCCTACCTTTTTTATTCGTGAAGTACTAAAAAGGGTATTTTCTTTTGATAATTAATTTGGCTTTTTTCCGGATTAAAAAAAAGTTGTTGAAAAAAATGAATGTTTTTTGCGACCATAGCAATGAGTTTGATTTCATGCTTTTCAACACATTTTTGGATGGCCTCATTCATATTTTGGTGTGTTATAGAATGAAATTCGTGTTTTGAATCAGAAAAATAATCAGCTAGCAATTCTTTATTTTCTTGCATTTCGTCAAGAACTTTCTCGTTAGATTTGGCCACGTGAAAAATGTGCAATTTTGCATCAAACAAACCTAAAATAGAAGCAATTGGGTTGAGTAAATTAGGTCCGAAAAAAATACTGTAATCTGTGGGTAATGCTACTTGATCAACTTTAGTAAAGATTGCATTTTCAGGAATGACAAGCAAATTGCATTTTACCTTGTTGAGAACATCTGTGGTGTTTGAACCCACAGAGTACTTTTTAATCAAATTTGCTCCCTGAGTTCCCATAACAATCAAATCCAGGTGTTTGTCTTGTACTTCATTTCTAATGGCATCAACAATAACTCCATTTGCGACAAGAGTAAAAAAACGGTGATTGTACTTTAAATTGTTCTTTTCAATTTTTTGAATGAGTTCATTGAGTTTGTTTTTGTACTCTAGATTCTGTTTGGATTTATGTTGGATTCTTGAAGAAGTAACTCCTTTAATTACAACGGTTTCATTAACATGAAGTAAATAAAAAGTACAACTACAGTTTTTAAAAAACTGAAGTGTGTACCTTATGGCATTCCATGAATTATCAGAAAAATCTGTTGGAATTAAAATGTTTGTCATTTTTCTACCCGCTATTTGAGAGCAAAAATAACTTGAAAGAAAGGTGCAGGAAATGACAAATATCATAAACACAAAACAGACTATATTGTTAACAATTTTTATCCGCTCCTTTTCGGCATTCTTTTTGTTTTTAAGTACCTTTGGAGATTGATGTCTGTAGGAATTTTAAATCACCTAAAAACAAGTAATTTTCATAGAAGCCGGTTATTGCAATTGTGATATTGAAATCTGTCTTTTTCAAGTGAACAAATACTTGACTAATTCTATCAAGTAACTGAATAGATATCTTAAAAACAATACGTTATGGTAAAGTTTACAATCATAAAAAAATTAAAAACAAACAACCGTTTTAATTATACGCCTCGTTACTATAAAGGCAAAGAAGATGCAAATCCTGAAAATTTTTCTACTAAAATAGATATGTATTCAGGAACCTATAATAAAAATGATTTTGGCGGAAATTGGAAAGAAGCCCGGATGGCAAATCGTAAAACCCATAATGTAGAGTTTAATAACACCATACTTATTATAATTGCAATTTTAGTATTGATTTTTTTATTCATTATTGATTTTGACCTTTCTATCTTTAAGAATCTCCTGTAAATGGCAGATAAAATTCATTTATTACCCGATCATGTAGCCAATCAAATTGCAGCAGGAGAAGTTGTTCAACGTCCGGCTTCTGTTGTTAAAGAATTGCTTGAAAATGCTATAGATGCGGGTTCTTCACATATCAAACTACTTATAAAAGACGCCGGAAAAACACTCATTCAAGTCATTGATAATGGTGAAGGAATGAGCACTACCGATGCGCGTTTGAGCTTTGAGCGCCACGCCACTTCCAAAATTAAATCTGCCGAAGATTTATTTCAATTGCATACCAAAGGCTTTCGCGGTGAGGCACTCGCCTCTATTGCTGCAGTGGCTCACGTCGAATTGAAAACCAAAACGGAAATTAATGAAGTGGGTTCAATTATAAAAATTGAAGGAAGTGAGGTTGTAGAACAAGAAATGACTGTAACACCCAAAGGAACTTCAGTCGCAGTTAAAAATTTATTTTTTAATATTCCTGCACGTCGCAATTTTCTAAAATCAAACCCCGTTGAAACACGTCATATTATTGATGAATTTCACAGAGTAGCCCTGGCACATCCCAATGTGGGCTTTTCTATGTTTAATAATGGTGCTGAAGTGTTTCAATTGCCGGCGTCCAATTTAAGGCAGCGCATCGTGGGTATCTTTGGTTCAAAAACCAATGAAAAATTAGTTCCCGTCAAAGAAGAAACCCCCATAGTAAAAATTGACGGATTTGTATTAAAACCCGAGTTTGCTAAAAAAAGCAGGGGAGACCAGTTCTTTTTTGTAAATGATCGGTTTATAAAAAGTGGCTATCTCCATCATGCTGTGCTGGCAGCATTTGAAGGCTTACTTAAAGACGGAATGCAACCGGGCTATTTTCTATTTCTGGAAGTGGATCCAAAAACGATTGATATCAATATTCATCCCACAAAAACCGAGGTAAAGTTTGAGGATGAACACTCGCTTTATGCCATGCTCAGGGCTGCAGTGAAGCATAGTCTGGGACAGTTTAGTGTGGCACCGGTACTTGATTTTGATCGTGATAAAAACTTAGATACGCCTTATGAATATAAAAACAAACCGGTTGGAATTCCTCAGGTTGAGGTAGATAAAGATTTTAATCCTTTTAAAGAAAGCTCAGGAGCTGTTCAAAAAAATATTTCTTTTCCTTTTAAAAGAGAAAAAGGAGCATCCTGGGAAGGACTTTACGCCGGACTCAAAGATCAAAATAAAATTGTTTCAAAAGAGTTTAATTTGGAAGAAATTGAGTTTGAAAGCGAAGAGGTGACCGGTTCCTTATTTACTGAGTCTGACTCTTTTTCGTCACAAAACACCTTTCAGTTACATAATAAATATGTGCTTATTTCTGTTAAAAGTGGTTTTTTGGTGATACATCAACAACGGGCACATGAGCGTGTTATTTATGAAGAATTATTGCGCAATATCACCGTGCAGGAAGCCATCAGTCAGCAATTATTGTTTCCTTTGGTTTTTACTTTTTCAAAAAAGGATGTAAAAATGCTGGAAAGCTTTAAAGAGCAACTGGAGTTTACCGGTTTTGCTTTTGAGGCTTTTGAAGACGATTCCATCACGATAAAGGGCATACCTTCCGGTATAAAGGATTCAGATATAAAGCATATACTTGATCACCTGCTGGATGACTTGAATAACGATCTGCCTGATAATGGCTATAGCCAAAATGATGTACTGGCAAAATCTATGGCAAAATCACTGGCAATAAAAACGGGCGTTGCTTTAGGGAAAGAACAACAAGAACATCTCGTTAATAGTTTATTTGCTTGTAAAGAGCCCTCATTTTCACCGGGTAACCGGCCGGTATTTATTACAATACCCATTAGCGATATTGATAAAAAGTTTTACTAAATTTATGTTATGGGAAGAATTTCAGAAACTGTAAAGGTTTTATTAATTGTAAACATTTTGTTTTTTATAGGAACAATTTCTCTTGGAGAACAAGCCTATGATTTGTTTGCATTGCATTATCCTGCCAACGAGAAATTTCAGTTTTGGCAATTGGTCACACATATGTTTATGCACGGTGGTACCACGCATATTTTTTTAAATATGTTTATGTTGTATATGTTTGGGAGCATTTTAGAATTTAGCTTAGGACAGAATAAGTTTTTATTTATATATTTTTCAGCCGGCTTTGGTGCAGCAGGATTGCAGTTGCTTTTTTTATATGTGGGCTATCAAGATGCAATTCAAACCCTACAAAGTGCCGGAATCACTTTACAACAAATTCAGGAAAGCCAAAACTTGTTTTTAGAAAGCGGAAGGTATTATATATTTAATAATGTTCCTCCTGAAGTTTCAGAAAAATTAATATCAAATTTTGCTTCAAAAATGGTGGGCGCATCAGGAGCAGTTTTTGGTGTAATGGCGGCTTTTGCAGTGCTTTATCCCAATATGCCCTTGTACTTGATTTTCATCCCAATTCCCATAAAAGCAAAGTATTTAATTGGTGCTTATTTTGTGTTTGATTTATACAGTGCAGCTTCAGGGAATACAATCATTGGCCCATCAAATGTCGCCCATTGGGCACACGTTGGAGGTGCTATCATTGGATTTCTGGTAATGTGGTACTGGAAGAAAAATAGCTTTAATCAAAACAGATGGAACTAATTGAAATTTCAATTTTCAAGTACCAAAATCCAAATAACCATTAACGATTAACCAAAAATGAACACAATAGAACAGGCAAAATACAAATTCAGAATGGCCAATGTGGTTGAAAAACTCATTGTTGTCAACGTGGTGGTTTTTGTGTTGATGTACTTACTTCAGGTGGTTTTTTTCTTGTTTGAAATGCCTTTAAATACTATTTCAGACTGGTTGGTGTTTTCAAAAGACCCTGAAGATTTGCTTTACAAACCGTGGAGCATTATTACTTATGCTTTTTTACATCAAGGAATCTTTCATATTTTCTTTAATATGTTGATTCTCTATTATTTTGGGAATTACTTTTTAATCTATTTTACGCCCAAACGTTTACTAAACTTCTACTTCTTAGGTGCAATTGCCGGTGCGTTGGTGTATTTGATAAGCTATAATTTCTTTCCTGTTTTTGCAGGTGTGGGCAGATCCTATATGTTGGGGGCATCGGCTTCAGTTATGGCTATTTTGGTGGGAATAGCGACCAAAGTTCCCAATCTGGGAGTTCGACTTATTCTAATAGGAACCGTAAAGCTTTGGCATATTGCAGCGGTATTTATTGTGCTGGATTTAGTGAGAATGCCTATGGGAAATGCAGGCGGGCATCTGGCACACCTTGGTGGGGCTTTGTTAGGGTATCTCTATGTAAAACAGCTGGACAAAGGCAATGATATTGGTGCATGGTGGGAATCACTTTCAGACAGGTTTGTTGGTATGTTTTCTTCTTCTTCAAAGAAAAAACCTTTCAGGACGGTACACCGAAATACGACTTCCCGTAAAACAACTGCCAAAAAACAAGACAAAGGGGATAAGCAAAAAAGAATCGACACAATACTTGATAAAATAAGTAAGAGTGGTTATGACAGCTTAAGTAAAGACGAAAAAGATTTCTTGTTTAAATCAGGTAATGAAGATTAAAAATGAAAAAACTGGGGCTCATAGATAAATTCATATTTTTAATCAACTCTGTTTTTGCACTTTGTTTATTACTTTCTTTAATTGTTCCCTACATACCTCCTCAAAAATTTCCTTTTCTGGCTCTGTTGAGTCTTGTGGTTTCTCCTTTGTTTCTTATTAATGTGTTGTTTTTTCTATTTTGGTTGTTGCGTGTCAAACGACAACTTCTTTTATCACTCATTGTCCTGATTGTATGTGCCGTTCAATTCAATTCTTTTTATCGATTTGATTTTGGAGAAGCACCATCTTTAAAAGAACATCAATTAAAAGTGATGAACTATAATGTGCGTTTATTCAATATTTATGCCTGGATTAATGATGAAACAATTCCAAAACAAGTTGGACAACTCATTGCAGAATCAAATCCTGATGTGGTTAGTTTTCAGGAGTATTCAGGAAATGAAAATGTAAATCTTGATGCATATCCCCATTCTTTTATTCATTTGGTCAAACAAAAACCTGAATTTGGCCAGGCCATTTATTCAAAATATCCCATTCTCAACAAAGGCAGCCTAAGCTTTAAAGACACTTCCAACAACGCGATATATATTGATATTTTAAAAAATAATGACACCATTCGCATTTATAACATCCACCTGGAGTCTATGCAGGTTCACGAAAATGATGTCGATTTTGATCAGGAAACTTCTAAGCGTTTGATGCGAAGAATGGCACAATCATTTCAAAAACAACAAAGTCAAGCTGAGGCGATTCTAAAACACTCAGAAACTACAAATCACAAAACCATAATTATGGCCGATTTAAATAATACGGCTTTTTCTTATGTGTATCGAAAGATAAAGGGGACTAAAAAAGATGCTTTCGCCGAAAGAGGCAAGGGTCTCGGTTCTACTTTTGTCTTTAAAAAAATACCATTACGCATTGATTTTATTCTTACCGATCGTGCCTTTACAATCAATGACTTCAAAACACACTCTGAAGGATTGTCAGACCATTTTGCGATCTCATCGGTTTTGAGTTGGGAATAAATACCTCAATGTTTTTAATTCCTTAAAGTTTTTTAACCTGAAACCCAAGGGGACTTTTACCACAAACAATCCACCCAGTCTGTTAAGATATGCCACAACAACGCCAAGCCAACCATACGGGTTTTCTTAAAGAATAAAAGGAGAACATAAATCCCAATAGCCACATAACTGTGAAGTAAATGAAAACCAATACTACACCGATTGGGGTCAAAAATGGGATCTGCGAGCAAATGGTCAAGGTCAATAAGCATTGCCAGTAAGAATATCAAATAAACCCGCCACAATTCATTTCTGTAAAACAAATAGGCGATACCCAATGGCACTATAAAGTGCATTCCATAATGGACGAAAAACTGCAAACTCATAGGTTTTGGCTTTCTAAATAACTTAAGGCATTTGTACCTTCATTAAATAACAAATCAATCACAGAAAGATTGGGCAAAAATTCGTGATGCTTCTCGAGAACTTGAGTGTAAGGGGTGTTTTTAAAGTCCAAATTATTTTTAGCGAAAGCCAAATATCTATAATCAACTTTATCTTTAACTAAAGGTTCATAACTTTCAGTAAAACAAATTTCTATATCAATACCCAAAGCCTCTTTGACAACTTCAAAAGCGTCAAGGTTAAAATCCATTAAATGAGAATATTTTTTTTCGTAGAGCGGAGCAAAGTCATCTTCAAAGAACTCAAAAAACGGAGAACTACGGTAAGCTATCTGAATGGATTTCCAATGCTCCCGTTGCCACGGAAAATCATTTTCTATGCGCACTTCTTTGTATTTTTGATGCACTCTTTCACGCTCCCCCCGTTTTCCTTTTGAGGTGTGTTTTATAGGAATATTTAGTAGTAATGGTCCTTCCGGAGTGGCTATAAATGTACGGTTTCTGTAAGTTTGTTTTTGAAAATTGTCGTGCATTTCAAAAGTAATTTCTGTCGCTTTTGCAATGGCAGTAAATTGCTGAATAGAACCAAAATAGAGCGGATGTATAAGGATATGCATATTTAATTGGTTTCAGGTTTCAAGGTTCAAGGTTTGCCTCGAGTTATTAGAATTTGGTGCTTTGGATTTTGCCTTGCCATCCGAAACCGCACGCTGTCGCAGAAGTTTCAGCGTAGGCGCCCATAAGCGGTGAAGGATGGATCCTTTTAAAAAATCATAAATCGTCAATCAAAAATCATCAATCGTTAATCAAAACCGGTTCCAGCACTTTCCATACATTTTCTGCCATAATCTTCTGTCCTTCTGCGGTGGGATGAATCCCGTCTTGCTGATTCAATTCAGGGATGCCACCCACATTTTCAAGCAAAAAGGGGAGTAGTGTCAAATCGTTTTTTTGTGCCAGTTCAGGAAAAATACTTCTGAATTCGGCTGTATATTCCGGTCCCATATTGGGCGGAATTTCCATTCCCAAAAGTACGATTTTGGTTTCTTCATTTTTATTTTTTACCTGCTCGATAATGGATTGCAGGTTGTTTTTGGTTTCGGTGAGATTAACGCCTCTCAAACCGTCATTGGCTCCCAGTTCCAAAACAAAAATAGCCACATCCTGATTGAGTACCCAGTCCAGTCTGCTTTTACCACTTGCAGTGGTTTCCCCACTCAATCCCGCATTAACCACTTCATAAGGCCATTGCAACGAATCGATTTTTTGTTGTATCAGCGCCGGGTAGGCTTCTTCCAAATCGACACCCAGCCCTGCAGTGAGACTGGTTCCAAAAAAGAGAATGACATCGCGGGCATCATCCTTTGTTTTTTTAGAGGTGTTTAAAACGGGCTCATTTTTTTGGGAATCCGGGCTTTCCTTGCTTTTTTCGCCACAAGAAACCAAAAAAGTGTTCAATAAAATATAACAAAAGATTAACAGGATACGCATTCTATAAGGGCTTAAAAGTTAAAATCATTTCTTTATTTTGCTTAGAATCAAATTGACTCTACAAAAATAGTACAATGACAAAGATATTAAACATTGAGCAGCTAGGAAAGACATATCGCAGTGGCACAAAAGAAATTCCTGTTTTACAGGATATTTCTTTTTCCATAGAAGAGGGGGAAACCTATTCTATAGTTGGACCTTCTGGTAGCGGAAAGACCACTTTACTGGGATTGTGTGCGGGTTTGGATCAGCCCAGTTCCGGCTCTGTAAACTTGTGTGGCTCTGAATTGAGCTCATTGACAGAAGACGCTCGCGCTCTTTTACGCAATCAAAAAGTGGGTTTTGTTTTTCAGAACTTTCAACTCCTGCCCACCTTAACAGCTTTAGAAAATGTGGTAGTTCCTATGGAATTACAAGGATTAAAAAACGCAGCTAAAGCCGGAATGGATTTATTGGATAAAGTGGGACTGGCAGACCGCTTTCATCATTATCCTTCTCAACTCTCGGGCGGTGAGCAGCAGCGTGTGGCTGTTGCCAGGGCTTTTTCAAACAATCCTTCGATTTTGTTTGCTGATGAGCCCACCGGAAATCTAGATGCCACTACAGGCGAGAAAATAGTTGAACTCCTTTTTAATTTAAATAAAGAACGCGGAACCACTTTGGTGATTGTTACACACGATTTAGAACTCGCCCAAAAAACACAAACCATTCTCAAGCTCAAAGGCGGAAGAATCGCAGCAAAGGAAAAAGGAATCGCATGATAGAAAAAAACGCTACATCAAAAGCATCGTTCAGCTGGTTGCTTAAAATGGCTTTACGCGATGGAAAAGCAAGCGGAAAAAAACTGGGCTTGTTTATGGCTTCCATTGTTTTAGGCATCGCTGCGGTGGTTTCCATTCAGTCTTTTGGAGTAAACCTTAAAGAAAACATTGCCCTGCAGTCCAGGTCACTGATGGGCACCGATTATAAAATTGACAGTAATGATGCTCCCAATGAACGCATTTTAGCCGTTTTAGATTCGCTGGGCGGTGCAGATGCTCGTGAAATAAGTTTTCCCTCTATGGTTTCCTTTAAAGGGAATGAGGGCACAAAACTGGTTCAGGTTAGGGGAATTGAAGGCGGTTTCCCATTTTACGGAAGTATTGAAACAGACCCTCCTGAGGCGGCAAACCAATTTATGGCAGAAGGGGGCGCCCTGCTGGATGCAACGGTCATGCTGCAACTCAATTTAAAACCGGGTGACAGTATCAACATTGGAGAAATAACAATTCCCATAAGCGGTTCTTTGGTATCCATACCGGGGAGTACAGCCGTTTTTAGTTCGGTAGCACCACCTGTGGTACTTTCTTACGATTTAATAGAAAAAACCGAACTCGTTCAAATGGGAAGTCGCGTTAAGTATGATTTCTATTTTGTTGCAGATGAAACACTGGACTTGAGAAAACTCAGAACCGATTTACGACCCATTCTTCAGCAAGAAAACTACTCGATTGACACGCATGTTTCCAGTAGCGAGCGCCTGGGAAGACGTTTTGATAATTTCGGGAAATTTCTCAATCTCGTTGCTTTTATTGCCTTGCTGCTGGGTTGTGTGGGCATTGCAAGTGCTATTCATATCTATATCAAAGAAAAACTAAAGGCTGTCGCCATTCTTAAATGTTTGGGAGCTACAAAACTTCAGACCTTCTCTATTTATCTGCTTCAAATTGCAGGTATTGGACTTTTGGGTGGTGTGATTGGAACCGTTTTGGGTTTAGGACTTCAACAGTTGTTTCCATTGTTTTTGGGTGATTTACTGCCTGTGGATGTGGAAATCACTTTTTCGACGCAAGTTGTCTTTATGGGAATATTGCTCGGTGTCTTTATGTCAGTTTTATTTGCGCTCTACCCATTGATGAATACCCTTTATGTGTCACCATTACAAGCTTTGCGGGTTGATGAGGGAACTTCTGAAAAATCAAGATTTGCCGGATTGCTGGTTTTGCTGGGTATATTTGTGTTTATCTTCCTCTTTTCTTACTGGTTGTTACGAGATGTGAGGTACTCACTTGCATTTGTTTTAGGAATTTTGATTACGTTTTCCATTTTGGCAGGGGTTGCTCATTTGTTTATGAGGACAATCAAACGCTTTTTTCCCACCCGTTGGGGTTTTATAGCCCGGCAAAGCTTACTAAATTTATTCCGGCCTCAAAATCAAACCTTGATATTGATTTTGGCCATTGGTGTGGGGACTTTTTTAATAAGTACCCTCTATTTTACTAAAGATGTGCTTCTAGCTCAGGCGTCATTGGAGAGTCAGGCCAATACACCTAATATCATTTTACTGGATGTTCAAAGTGATCAACAGCAAGCTGTTGAAGCCTTGATTTTAGAAAAAAATCTTCCGGTTTTAGAGAATATGCCTATAGTTACAATGCGTTTGCACGCCATCAATGAGAAGACGGTCAATGAAATGAGGCGAGACACAACGCGAACAATTGACAGATGGTTGCTCAATCACGAGTTTAGAGTGTCCTACAGAAATGAGTTGAGTATCTCTGAAACGCTTGTAAACGGTGAGTGGAATACAGCTATTGCTGATGGGGAGCCTGTTCCCATTTCCATAAGTGATAACCTGGTGAGAGATGCTGCACTTGAGGTGGGAGACGATGTGTATTTTAATGTACAGGGTGTGATTCTTCACACACGGGTGAGCAGTGTGAGGGAAGTTGACTGGAGCCGTGCTCAAATGAATTTTATGGTCGTTTTTCCTGAGGGTGTGCTAGAAGATGCTCCGCAATTTAGGGTGATCACCGCTCAAACACCCGATGCTGCTGCTTCTGCACAGTTGCAGCAAGCCGTGGTACAGGAGTTTCCCAATGTAACCATTATTGACATCAGGCAGATACTTACAGTTGTTGAAGGCATTTTGGAAAAGATTTCCTGGCTCATCAATTTTATGGCGTTTTTCAGCATTTTTACCGGGATCATTGTTTTGCTTGGGGCTGTGAGAACAAGTAAATACCAGCGCATTAGAGAAAGTGTTTTGTTGCGCACACTGGGTGCACAAAGCCGTCAGATTTTAAAAATTGCAGCCTTGGAGTATTTTTATCTGGGAGTTCTGGGTTCTTTATCGGGAATTTTATTATCCCTTGGCGGAAGTCAGTTATTGGCGTGGTTGGTATTTGAAACGCCCTTTGTACCGTCTTGGGTACCCTTTTTAGTGTTATTGCCGGGAATTACACTTTTAGTTCTTGGCATCGGACTCAGCAATAGTGTGAGCGTGATTAAAAGTCCGCCTTTGGAGGTATTGCGGAAGGAGGGGAGTTAATCTATATTATTTAGAATATTTCTAAAAAAGCCAAGGGTTGCCTTTGCCTTACTTTTGCTATGGAGTAAGCTGGGAGTATCTATAGAGGTAACCCGTCCTGACCCGTCCTGTGACCCGTCCTGAAATAGCTATATGACCCGTCCTGAAATAGCTATACAGATTAATAAATAAATCCTATAATAGCTATACAAATATAATTGTTAATCCTGAAAGAACTATACAATCGCTTTAGATGTATAATAAATATAGTAATAGAGATAACAATTACATAGAAAAGTTCAAAGAAGTCAAAACCATATTATGATTTAAACTTAGCTGCTTTTCTGTTTTTTTCTTTTTCTAAAAAAGTCAAAGACAAACCAGGCTGCCAGCAGGAATAAGAAATACCTGAAATAAGAAACCGGCTCCCCGTCACCACCCACTGTGGTAAACATTCTGTCCCATCTTATTTTGTTAAAACCAGACTGATTGCTGTCCCAACTCATCCAGATAAAAACGGGTTTTCCCACTACGTGGTTGTGTGGTACAAAACCCCAGTTGCGGGCATCTTCAGAATTGTTTCTATTGTCTCCCATCATCCAGTAGTAATCCTGCAAAAAGGTATAAGAGGTAAGGGGACTGCCGTTTAATAAAATTTGGGTGTCTTCTTGTGTGATTTCATTATGGATACCCAGTTCGCTGCCTTCATACACTTCAATGATGCGCTTGTAAAGCGGAAGGCTTTCAGGAGTAATAGCAACTGTTGCTCCTGCCTTAGGGATATAAATGGGCCCAAAGTGTGTTGAATTCCAGGGATGCTGCGGGCTGTGAGGAAAAACACGCGGGTCATAGTTGCCGATGTCTTCGTTTCTTTTTACCACATCGATGACATTGGGATTGTTTTGTAGCTTTTCAAGCGCTTCATCAGTCAAAAATGCCTGAAACTGTCTGTAATCATTTGACGCCGGAAAAATTTCATTAATCCCATACCGATCTCTTAAAAACTGAATGTTTCTAACAGGGTCCTGGGTTTGGAATCGATATAAAAACTGTAATTTTCCCCTGTCGGGCAGTTCATTTAACTCTCCGTTGATATATACCCTGCCGTCTTTCACTTCGAGAGAGTCACCTGCAACTCCCACGGCGCGTTTTACATAATTTGATTTTTTATCGATGGGTTTGATATAGGTGTCTGGGCCTTGGTACCTAAAATAGGGCACTGTGTCCACAGGCCAGTTAAAAACCACAATATCATTGCGCTTAATCTCCTGAAACGCCGGAAACCTAAAGTAAGGAATCTGTGGTTTGTTTGTGTATGATTTTACTTTTGCAACAGGAATGGTATCGTGTACCATCGGAAAAGAAACCGCTGTCATAGGTGTCCTCGCTCCATAATGCATTTTACTCACAAACAGAAAATCACCCACAAGCAGGGTGCGTTCTAATGAGGAAGTAGGAATGGTGAAGGGTTGAATAAAATATGTATGTACAATCGTGGCAACGACAACGGCAAATAAAATGGAACTCACCCATTCACCGGAAGCGCTTTTGGTTTTTAAATCGCGTTCTGCAATGTGTTTTACATCCTGTGTATAATTCACATAATAGATATAAAAGCCTAAAGTAATCACACCAAGAATTGTATCTGCAGTTTTATTTTTTCCAAAACTGCGCAGGGTTTCCACCCACACAACCGGGAACATAATGAGGTTGATAATGGGAATAAAAAGTAAAATAGTGTACCACCAGGGCCGGTTGATGATTTTCATCAGAATGATGGCATTGTAAACGGGAACTGCGGCTTCCCAAGCTTTTCTACCTGCTTTTTGATACAATTTCCAGGTGCCCAAAAAATGAATGAGTTGTACTGCTATGAAAAATAAAAACCATTGGGATAGTGTCATAATGGTGTTGTTATTTGTTAATGGTTATTTGTTAAATGTTATCCTCCCCCCTAAATCCCCCTCCAAAAGAGGGGAACTTCAGAGATTTATATTAATTTTAATTCAGAATCAAATATTCAAAATTTGATATTCAATAATTTTTTTTGCCTTTCGGCGAAAGCCTCTAAAACTATAATTTTTTAATTACAAATTTAATACATCTTTCATTGTATAAATTCCTTTTTTGTCCTTTAACCAAGCTGCAGCAAGCAGCGCACCTAAAGCAAATCCCTCCCGGCTGTGTGCTTCATGTTTGATACTGATGCTGTCAACCTCAGAGGTGTAAGAAACGGTATGTGTTCCTTTGACGTCTTCCTCACGAAGGGCTTTGATTGCTATTTCGTCTGCAGAAGCGGTATCGAGTTTCCAGTTTTTATAATCGGTTTTTTCAATGATGTCTTTTGCAAGCGAAATAGCAGTGCCACTGGGTGCATCCAGTTTTTGGGTATGGTGAATTTCTTCAATCTCAATTTTATAGCTTTTGTGTTTTGCCATCATTTCAGCTAGTTTTTTATTGAGTTCAAAAAACAGATTGACCCCAATACTAAAGTTAGAGGCATAAATAAAGCTTCCGTTACGCGATTGACATAAGTTTAACACCTTTTCATAGTCCTCAAGCCATCCTGTTGTACCGCTCACCACAGGGATTCCCTGTTCTAAACAGGCTGTAATATTTGTTACTGCTGCATTGGGAACACTAAAATCTATGGCTACATCGGCTTCTTCCAGTTTACTCAAGTCTTTTGAGGAAGTCACGATTGCTACAATTGAGTCCCCTTTTTCAATAGCTAATTTTTCAATGGTCTTTCCCATTTTTCCGTATCCCAAAAGTGCAATGTTCATGTTACTTCATTTTGTAAGTTAAGGAAAAGCCGTAGTTTGTCGATTCTTGATGCGGATTGAAATCAAGGTTGGGTGACAAAGACAAATCATCAGAAATGTTGTATTGTTTTAAATGTGCATCCACATTTGCATCTACAATATTGAGAAGATAAAAACCCACCGCCACTGCAATACTCACATCCATATTGCGTCTGGAGGTGCGCTGGGCTCTGATGAGGGTTTCGTTAGTAATACCTTGAAATTCATCATCTTCAAAACCGGCAAGCCTTCTTTTATAGGCGTCTCTAAAACGGGTGTAATCTTTTCTATTTGTTGAATAAACATAGATACTTGTTCCAATACCGGCATAAACGATGGGTATTTTCCAATATTTTTCATTGTAAGCCTGGCCTAAACCGGGAATTACAGCCGAGTAAAAAGCGGCTCTTGAGGGTGCCAGAGGGTCATAAGCCTCTTTGATAAGCTCTGAGGTGAGGAGACTCCCATCCTGAGTTGCAAGTGAAAGTGTGTCTTGTTCTTGTGCCTGAATGTGCGTCACAAAAAAAAGTAAAAACAAGATGAGTGCATTAACTTTCACCACGAATTAATTTAGAAATACGTTCAAATTCGGCTTTGCTTTTAAAAGGGATAATCAATTTTCCTTTTCCGGCGGAATTGGCTTTGACTTCGGTTTTTACGTCAAAATAGTCAGACAGTTCTTTGCTTGCCTTTTTGGCGAAAGCCGGGGTTTGGGGCTTTACAGTTGCGGCTGACTGCCCGGGGTTTTGTAGCTTTCTAACCAAGGCTTCTGTATCCCTAACTGAAAGTGAATCGGAAATTATTTTTTCATAAATATCCAATTGGTCTGAAGTGTCTTCCAGTGTGATTAATGCCCTTCCATGACCCATAGAAATAAAACCGTCACGCATACCCGTTTGGATAATGGGGTCAAGTTTTAAAAGGCGAAGGTAATTGGCAATGGTAGAACGGTTTTTTCCCACACGGTTACTCATTTCTTCTTGCGTAAGTTGTATTTCTTCTATCAAGCGTCTGTAAGAGAGTGCAATTTCAATGGGGTCAAGGTCTTGCCGTTGTATGTTTTCAACGAGAGCCATTTCCAGTGATTCCTGGTCATTGGCAATGCGAATGTATGCAGGAATGGTTTTTAATCCCACCAGTTTTGAAGCTCTAAAACGTCGTTCACCCGAAACTAACTGAAATTTATTGAATTCGATTTTTCTAACGGTTATAGGTTGAATCACGCCCAGTTCCTTAATGGATGAAGCGAGCTCCTGCAAGGTTTCTTCATTAAAACTGCTGCGTGGTTGATGTGGATTGACTTCAATAGCTTCCAGTTCCAGCTCTACGATGTTGCCCACCACTTTGTCAGCTCCTTTGTCACCGGCAGATTTGATATCATTGTCAGGGTCTTTTAATAAGGCTGAAAGTCCTCTACCTAAAGCTTGCTTTTTTGTTGCTTTAGCCATTTTTAGTTGTTTTTTAATATAATTTCTTCAGCCAAACTCAAATAATTGTTGGCTCCTTTGCTTCCTGCATCATAGGTGATGATGCTTTCTCCATAACTGGGGGCTTCACTTAAACGCACATTGCGTTGAATGATTGTTTTAAAGACCATTTCGTCAAAATGCTTTTTAACCTCTTCAACCACTTGATTTGAAAGCCGTAAACGAGAATCATACATCGTGAGTAGCAAGCCTTCAATGTCCAGTTTGTCGTTGTGTATTTTTTGAACACTTTTCACCGTGTTTAAAAGTTTTCCCAAACCCTCTAGTGCAAAATATTCACATTGTATAGGAATTAAAACCGAGTCTGCAGCTGTGAGTGCATTCAAAGTTAATAAACCCAGTGAGGGCGCACAATCGATTAAAATAAAATCATAGTCATTTTTTAAGCCCTTAATTGCTTCCTTGAGCATATACTCCCTGTTTTCCTTATCTACTAATTCAATCTCAATAGCGACCAGGTCTATGTGTGCAGGAATGATGTCGAGATTTGGAGAACTTGTCTTTACAATGGCTTCTTTTGCAGTGGCGCTGTGCTCAAGTAATTGATATGTACCCACTTCCACTTGTTCAACATCCAACCCAAGCCCCGAGGTGGCATTTGCTTGTGGGTCTGCATCTATGAGTAAGACTTTTTTTTCTAAAACTCCCAAACAGGCAGCAAGATTCACTGAAGTTGTTGTTTTTCCAACGCCTCCTTTTTGGTTTGCAATTGCAATGATTTTTCCCATTAAAGTTTTCAAAATTTAAGGGATAAAAATACAATTATTTAATTCGATAAAAAATGAATTTTGTTAACAGTTGTTAAATTTGAGGAGAACCATTTTCATGCAAGATTTATCTGGTTTGAATTTTTTCTTCAAAAAGACTTGAACTCGTTGTACTTGACGACAAAAACATCTTTTGAAATTGCATAGGACATTCCACAATAATATCTTAATTTTGATTTTTAAAAATAAAATAGTTTTCAATTGAAAAATACATCTTTAAAAGTTATTGCGATGATTCCCGCACGTTATGCAGCAACGCGTTTTCCGGGAAAATTGATGCAGGATTTAGGGGGGAAAAGTGTCATATTAACAACTTATCTAGCAACTGTTGCTACAAATCTTTTTGACGACGTTTATGTTGTGACAGACAGTGATATTATTTTTAATGAAATCATTTCAAATGGGGGCAAAGCCCTAAAAAGCATCAAAGAACACGACTGTGGCACAGACCGCATTGCCGAAGCTGTTGAGAATCTGGATGTGGATATTGTAGTGAATGTTCAAGGAGATGAGCCATTTACAAACAGGGAAGGTCTTTCAAAAGTTTTAAAGGTTTTTGAAGGGGAAGATGCAGAAAAAATAGACCTGGCTTCGTTGATGAGCGAAATTTCAGACTGGAAGGAAATCAATGATCCAAATACAGTGAAGGTAATTGTTGATAAAAATAATTACGCGCTTTATTTTTCACGTTCGCCCATCCCATATCCACGTGATAAAACTAGTAGAATAAACTATTTCAAGCACAAAGGGATTTATGCATTTAGAAAAAAGGCCATACTTGATTTTTACCGTTTGCCAATGGGGGAGTTGGAAGCGACAGAAAAAATAGAATGTATCCGCTTTTTAGAATACGGTAAAAACATCAAAATGGCAATTTCAAATTCGCGCAGTGTTGAAATTGATACACCCGAGGATTTAAAACGAGCCAATTTGCTCATTCAAAAAAACAAGCAAAGCATCAACAACAAACACCGTAATTTTCCAATGGTTCCCAAAGTTGTATTCGGAAACGGTTGTTTTGACCAGCTAGCAAACATACTTGAGGAAAAAAGGCAAGAAAATGCACCCTTTATTTATTTATTAGATGATGTCTTTGAGTCAAATGGTGATTTAATAAAACGTATTCCACTTTTACAAAAGGATAAAATTATATATATATCAACAAAAGAGGAACCAAAAACCTCTCAAGTTGATTCCATTGTTAGTGCACTTAAAAAGGCGTATGATGAATTACCTTCAGGAATTATTGGAATTGGAGGAGGAAGTGTACTTGATTTAGCAAAAGCAGTTTCTATACTCCTCACAAATCCGGGAAGTGCCTCTGATTATCAGGGTTGGGATCTTGTTGAAAACAAAGCCATTTATCACGTGGGAATTCCCACTATTTCCGGTACGGGAGCTGAAGTTTCCAGGACTTGTGTTTTGAGTGGCCCAGAAAGAAAATTAGGTATCAATAGTGACTTCACTCCCTTTGATCAGGTCGTTCTCGACCCAGAACTGACCAAAGGAGTTTCGAAAAATCAATGGTTTTATACCGGAATGGACTGTTACATTCACTGCATTGAATCCTTAACGGGAACATTTTTAAATGCCTTTAGCCAAAGTTATGGTGAGAAAGCACTCGATTTGTGTAAAGAAATCTTTTTGAGTGACAGCATAACTGATGAAGATTCAAGAGCCAAATTGATGATGGCTTCATGGCACGGCGGTATGAGTATTGCCTATTCTCAAGTGGGAGTAGCACACGCGATGAGTTATGGACTTTCCTTTGTTTTGGGCACCAAACACGGCATTGGAAACTGTATTGTTTTTAATCATCTCGATGAATTTTATCCTGAAGGGGTTGCTCTTTTTAAGGAGATGGTTGAAAAGCATCAAATTGATATTCCAACCGGTATTTGTAAGGACTTGACAGATTCTCAATTTGATAAAATGATAGGTGTTGCGATGAGTCTGGAACCTCTTTGGGAAAATGCTTTAGGAACCAACTGGAAAAAGGTAATCACACACCAAAAGCTTAAAACACTTTATAAAAAATTGTAATATGCGTTTTCTGGCCTCATTTATTTTTACAAAACTCATGGGGTGGAAGCTTGAAGGCGACATGTCCCCCCAAATCAAAAAAGCAGTTGTTATTGTAGTTCCTCACACAAGTTGGCATGATTTCTATATAGGTGCGTTTGCACGTAAAATTTTAAACCTCCAAATTAATTTTATAGCAAAAAAAGAGTTGTTTAAATTTCCATTTGGCTGGTATTTTAAATGGATGGGCGGAGCTCCCGTTGATCGCAAATCAAACCAAAACACGGTTCAGCAAGTTGTTGAATTATTTAATGAGCGTATAGAATTCAGGCTCGCTATTGCCCCTGAAGGAACCCGCAAAAAAGTAGATACTTGGAAATCGGGCTTTTATTATATGGCTATAGAGGCTAAAGTACCCATCATTTGTGTTGCATTTGACTATGGTGTCAAAACGGTCAAAATTCAAAAACCTTTTTACCCTACAGGAGATTTTTCCAAAGACCTGGATTTTCTTAAATCCTTTTACAAAGGTGTTGAAGGAAAAATTAAAGATTATACTTAGATATATTTTTCAATTTTAGTTTTAGTCACTATAAAACCACTAAATATTTGGTTTTTTTCTACATTTACTTTGTTACAAAAAATAAATATGGGACCCATTCCTAAAATTGATTTTGTAATTTTGTCACGCCCCAAATTTAAAGACTATTTAAAAAATGGAAAAACCGAAAATCTATTTGTCTTCCCCACATATGGGCGGGAATGAGATTTCATTTGTGAACAAAGCTTTTGAGACAAACTGGATAGCCCCTCTTGGCCCAAACGTTTCAGGCTTTGAAAGTGACTTGGCAACCTACTTATCTTCTGCTGGTGAACCTTGTCATGTAGCGGCTTTAAGTTCAGGTACTGCTGCCTTGCATCTTGCATTGATTCTTTTGGGTGTTAAACAAGGTGACGAAGTGATTTGTCAGAGTATGACATTTTCAGCTTCAGCAAACCCTATTGTATATCAGGGAGCACTTCCTGTATTTATCGACAGTGAGCCCGAAACCTGGAATTTGTGTCCAATTGCCCTTGAAGCAGCTATAAAAGACCGAATAAAGAAGGGGAAAAAACCAAAGGCTATCATAGCTGTTCATTTGTATGGGATGCCTTATCAGGTTGACGAGGTGACTCGCATTGCGAATTACTATGAAATACCTATTATTGAAGACAGTGCAGAGGCTTTGGGAAGCACTTATAAGGGTAAAAAGTGTGGTACTTTTGGTACTATTTCCATTTTGTCTTTTAATGGGAATAAAATAATCACGACCTCCGGTGGAGGGGCATTGGTTTCAAAAAATAAATCGCACACAGATAAAGCTGTTTTTCTTGCAACACAGGCCAGAGACCAGGCACCTCATTATCAACACAGCGAAATTGGCTACAATTACAGAATGAGTAATATTTGTGCAGGTATAGGTCGCGGACAAATGCAAGTGCTTGATTCCCACGTTCAAAGAAGACGTCAAAATCACTTTTTTTACAAACAATTGTTTGATAAAACCAATGGAGTGTGTATCTTTAATGAATCAAATGAGCATTATTATTCCAATCACTGGCTAAGTTGTGTGCTTATTGAACCCAAAAAAACAAATGGAATTACAAGAGAGACTTTGCGATTGGCACTTGAAAAAGAAAATATTGAATCAAGACCTTTATGGAAACCCATGCACTTACAACCGGTATTTGTCAATTCACCTTTTTATGGCGGTGAAATTGCAGAAACCCTTTTTGAATATGGATTGTGTTTGCCATCTGCATCAAACCTCACTTCAGAAGACTTGAACAGAGTACAGGATGTAATATTTTCTGTATTTAATTAATTTTTTTAAATCTCCCCACGACATATTTTAGAGTTTTTCGTTGTTTTTAAACAAGCTTATTTTTATGATAAAGGGAATAAAAAATAAATTATTGAAATCAATATATACCGGGGATAATCAAATTGGCATCACAAGTATTAGATATTTACCCCGGTGGATAGTCATTGGTATTGATGTCCTTATAATTGGTTTTTCGTTGTTGATGACACATCTTATATTGGACAATTTGAATATTCGGTATTATAACACTTTGAGTCTTTCACAACAATTTCTAATAATTCTGTTTACAAATATTATTTTCTTTTTTGTTTTCAGAACATACTCTGGACTTGTGAGGCACTCTACATTCACAGATATTGCAAAATTGGTGTTGGCCTCTTTCACAACTTTATTATTAGTGACAACGCTAAACTATTCGTTCTACTTTATAACCGGAAAAAAGTTGTTTTTAATGCCCTTTTTGGTTTTTTACACCTTTTTTTCTTTTTCTTTTCTGCTATTTTTCAGGCTTTTGGTTAAGCAAGTTTATCGTGCTTATAAAGGGAAAAGTCAAGAAAGGAGCTTTAAAAAACGTATTTTTATTTATGGAACAGACGATCAGGCAATTTCCATCGCAGAAGCCTTGCAAACAGAAACAATAAACCCCTTTGAAGTTGTTGGGTTTTTAGCACATAAAAAATCATATAAGAGCCTAAGAATTTTGGATAAACCTGTAATTCCTTTAAAGGACAATCTCATAGAGAAATTGCAAAACTATTCCATTAATGGCTTAATGATTATTGAGGATACATTATCAATTAAGGAGAAAAATAAACTTGTTGACTTGTGTCTAAAGGTCAATGTACAGATTTACAATGTTCCCCGTATTGAAAAATTGCAACAAAAGAAAAATATAAACTCCCAGATTCGCGCAATCGAGATTGAAGATTTATTAAACAGGGAGGTGATTAATCTCGATAATGAAAACATTCGAAGTACAATTGAAGGACAAACCATATTAATCACCGGAGGTGCCGGCTCAATTGGAAGTGAAATAATTAGACAAGTTATTAAATACAAGCCAAAACAAATTGTAATTCTCGATCAGGCAGAAACTCCACTTTATGAGTTAGAACTTCAGTTAAGAGAAAGCTATCCTACTGTCAATCTGGTTACTGAGTTAGCCAATATAACAAATATGTATCGTCTTGCTTTGGTTTTTGATCAATATGATTTTGACCTTATATACCACGCCGCCGCTTACAAACACGTTCCCATAATTGAGAAAAACCCGCATGAAGCGATTTATGTTAATTTACTCGGCACAATGAACCTTGTGAAGCTTGCTATTTCAAGCAGTGTTAAACGATTTGTTATGGTATCAACAGACAAAGCTGTAAACCCCACAAATGTTATGGGAGCTTCAAAACGAGCTGCAGAAATGTATGTTCAATCCATTCAGGAAGAAAGAGGAGTTCCAACAAAATTTATTACAACCCGTTTTGGAAATGTTCTTGGTTCAAATGGCTCTGTAATTCCACATTTTAAAAGACAAATTGCAAAAGGGGGTCCTGTTACAGTTACACATCCTGATATCATTAGGTACTTTATGACTATTACTGAAGCCTGTCAATTGGTATTGCAAGCCGGATCAATGGGTAAAGGTGGTGAAGTTTTTGTATTTGATATGGGTAAACCTGTTCGCATAATGGATCTGGCAATAAGAATGATAAGGCTTTCCGGCTTAAAACCGGAGGAGGATATTAAAATTAAAGTCACCGGGTTGAGACCGGGAGAAAAGCTATTTGAAGAATTGCTTGCTGATACTTCAATTAATCTGCCCACGCATCATGAAAAAATTATGGTTGCAAAAGATGCGCCCAAGCCGTTTAAAGATTTGAAAATAAAATATGAACGTTTAGTAAAAACTTCCTTACGAGGAGAAGAAGAAAAGGTCGTTAAACTATTGAAAGAAATTGTACCAGAGTTTAAAAGTGAAAATTCAGTTTTTGAATCTTTAGACTCTTAAATTCCTGTATTTTAACAAAGAATCATAAATCATTTAGTTCTTCAATAAAAACGAATTACCTTTGCAAAATAAAAAAATATAAATGTTTGTACTAAATATACTCATTAAAAAATCATTTAGAAAGTTTTTGTTATTTACAATAATACTCTCAACCCTAGCTTCTTGTGTTTCAAAAAAAGAGATTCTTTATCTTCAGGATATTGAAAAAATGGCAGCTAACAGTGATCCTATGTTTAGCACTACAGCTATACAGCCTAATGATATTTTATCAATCAATGTGACAGCTTTTGATATGGAAGCTGCAGCACCTTTTAATCTTATTATGCCTGCAAGAACTGTTCAGGAATTGACAAACCCGTCAACAAGAGAGCTTCAAGGTTATTTGGTGAGTATGGATGGAACCATTGAATTTCCTGTATTAGGGACCATCAAAGTAGCTGGTTTAAGCCGCCAGGAGTTGATTGAAAAAATGAAAAAGGAAATTCGCGTTTATATAAAAGATCCCATTGTTAATGTTACGATTTCAAATTATAAAGTAACAGTATTGGGAGAAGTAATGCGCCCGGGAACGTATAACATTCCTGACGAAAGAATCACTTTACTTGAAGCACTTGGTAAAGCCGGCGATTTAACCATTTATGGAAAGCGCACAAATATTATTCTCCTTAGAGAACAAGATGGTGTTAAAACACATAGTATTATTGATATTACCAAATCAGATTTTTTAAATTCACCCTTTTATTTTTTAAAGCAAAATGATGTTATTTATGTGCAGCCAAATAGTGCACAAGTTAATTCTGCTGCATATAACCGAAACTCATCAGTTTATATTTCAATAGCATCTGTTTTAATTTCGCTTATTGTTCTAATCTCCAGATAAAAAATTATGGACAACCCCCAAAATACTAATAGCTTGCATTCCCATAACGAACCTACACTAAGGGAGCAAATTGAAATCTACCTGAGACACTGGCCTTGGTTTCTTATTGCGGCCATTCTCACTCTTTCTGTTGCTTACATTTATTTGAGATACTCAACCCCTTTTTTTCAATCCACAACCAGCATCATCATAAAAGACAGTAAAGGTAGAGGGGCAGCTTCTGAGCTTGCTGCATTTGAAGATATTGGACTCATAAGCGGAATGAATACAAACAGTATCGAAAATGAAATAGAAATTCTAAGGTCAAGGCGTTTGCTTAGAAATGTTGTTGACGAACTCAATCTTAATATCAGATACTTTAGAGAGGGAAAAATTAAAACGAGCGAACTCTTTCTCAATTTACCATTTGAAGTAAAAATACTGGAAGAAAATATTGAGTCTAAATTTCCAAATTATCAATTGCAGTTTAAAATACTTTCAGCGGATACGTTTCAGTTCATTGATGAAGGTAACAATATAAATATAAGTGCCGGCTTTGGTGATAAAATGGAATTACCTTATGGAGCTATTACTGTTATTCCAAATCCTGAAGTATTGAAATCTATAAATACAGAAGAAAACTACACCATACAGGTGCAGCTATCCAATCCTGAAAATATAGTGAGTTATTACCGGCAGGCTATACAGGTAAATCCGGTTGTTAAAAACAGCAGTGTGATTCAGCTCACACTCAATGATCCCGTTAAGGATAAAGCAGAAGCGATTCTAAATGAATTGGTGGTTCAGTACAACAAAGACGCTATTGAAGATCGAAATATGGTTGCTACAAACACCGCTCAGTTTATTGAAGAACGTCTTGAAATTATTACAAAAGAACTGGATTCAGTTGAAACAGATAAAGTTATTTTCAAGCAAGAAAATAATCTTACCGATATAGAATCTGAAGCCCAACTTTTTCTTGAAAGTGCAAGTGAATTAAACAAAAGACAGCTAGATCTTACTACCCAAATGTCTTTAGTAGAGAATATCATCAATTATTTGTCTGAAGATGATTTAACAGCATTGCTTCCGTCTAATCTTGGAATTACTCAGGATGGCTTACAAAGTTTAATTCAGAATTACAATCAATTGGTTTTAGAACGCAACAAACTTTTGAGAAGCTCTACAGAACAAAACCCTGTGGTGGTCAACCTGGCAAATCAAATTGACCAATTAAAAGTAAATGTTCTTAGAAGTCTCAACAATGTGAAGTCCTCTCTGGATACTTCACTAAGAGATTTGAGAAGACAGGAAGGGGTTTTTGATTCAAAAATCACACAAGTTCCTGATACTGAAAAAGAATTTAGAAACATTGTAAGACAACAAAACATCAAAGAAGCCCTTTATTTGTTTTTATTACAAAAAAGGGAAGAAACGTCCTTGTCACTAGCTGTTACTGCTCCAAAAGCAAAAATTGTTGATCTGGCTCACAGTTCATCACGGCCGGTGTCTCCCAAACCCAATATCATATTGCTTGCGGCACTTTTATTAGGATTATTGATTCCGTTTTTGATTATTTATCTCAATCAATTGCTTTACAATAAAGTGAGCAATCGAAAAGATGTTGAAAGATTTGCGCCAAACATAGCTCTCATTGGTGAAATCCCAAAATTGGGTAGAGGTGAAGACGAACTTATCCAGAAAAACGATACTTCTGTACTGGCAGAATCATTCCGAATTTTAAGAACAAACCTTCAGTATATTTTTGCCAATAAAAAGCTTGGTGAAAAATCAAAAACCATTTTTGTTACTTCAACAGTCAAAGGAGAAGGGAAAACGTTTACATCCGTGAATCTGGCGTTGACTTTGTCTAATGTTGGCAAGAAAGTTATTTTAGTGGGAGGCGATATCAGAAACCCGCAATTGCATCGCTTTATTCAAAACAGCAACACAATGCGGGGAGTGACAGACTTTTTGGTTCAACCAGATTTGACACTCAATGAATTAGTTCACGAGTCACCCTTTAATACCAATTTGGACATATTGTTTTCAGGTAGTATTCCTCCAAATCCGGCAGAACTTCTTTTAAATGATCGGGTAGCGGTTCTTTTTGAAAATTTAAAACAACACTATGATTATGTAATTGTTGATACAGCACCTTCTATGCTTGTAACAGATACACTTTTAATCAATAAATTTGCAGATGTGACACTCTATGTCATTAGAGCAGATTATACAGAACGACGTTTGATTGAGTTTCCTGTTGATTGTGTGGAAGATGAAAAACTACAAGGAGTCTCATTTATACTTAACAATGTTAGAATGGCAAACTTTGGTTATGGAAATAAATATGGATATGCTTACGGAGTTGAGAAAAAAGGCTTCTTCCAAAAATTATTCAATTTTTAAATCTCATAAGTGAATAAAATACAAAAACTAAAAACCCTTTGATTTTCAAAGGGTTTTTTTATAAATTTTGTTAATTGAAAATTAAGATTCTTCCATAGTGTGATAGACGTTTTGTACATCGTCATCTTCTTCAATTTTTTCTAGTAGTTTCTCTACATCTGCGACCTGGTCTTCTGTGAGTTTTTTTGTCACTTGCGGAATGCGTTCAAAACCCGAAGATAAAATTTCAAGATTGTTTTCTTCCAAGTATTTTTGAATGGCACCAAAACTCTCAAAAGGAGCATATATCAATATACCATCTTCATCTTCAAATACCTCCTCAACTCCAAAATCTATCAATTCCAGTTCAAGTTCCTCAAGATCTAAATCAGAATTTGGAATTCTAAAATTACAGGTATGGTCAAACATAAATACCACAGAGCCGCTTGTTCCCAAACTCCCGTCACATTTATTGAAATAGGATCGAATGTTTGCGACAGTTCTCGTGTTATTGTCAGTGGCTGTTTCAACCAAAATAGCAATACCGTGTGGAGCATAGCCTTCAAAAATCACCTCCTTATAATCCCCTTGATTTTTATCTGAGGCACGTTTTATGGCACGTTCAATATTGTCTTTGGGCATATTCACAGACTTTGCGTTTTGAATAACCGCACGCAATCTGGAATTTGAATCGGGGTCAGGGCCACCTTCTTTAACTGCCATAACAATGTCTTTACCAATGCGTGTAAACGCTTTAGACATGGCAGACCAGCGTTTCATTTTTCTAGCTTTCCTGAATTCAAATGCTCTTCCCATTCTCTGAAAATTATTTAATTTTTAGACATCAAAAATACTACTTCTTCAAAAATATTAACTAACAATACTGTCGATTATTTGCGCTAGCTGAAAATCTTTTTCGGTAAGACCACCTTCCTCGTGTGAGGTTAGTGAAATACTTAGTTTGTTATAAACATTACTCCAGTCTGGGTGGTGGTTTAGCTTTTCGGCTTCAAAGGCAATGCGGGTCATGACCGTAAAGCAATCTTTAAAATCTGAAAACTCAATGGTGGTATGTATGGCATCATCGCCATAGTCCCATCCTTCAATGTCTTTCATTTGCTTTTCAATTTGTGCTTCTGTTAACTTACTCATATCAATGTTGTTTTTAGTGTTAGTATTCCTTCGTTTAATGTAATCTCATCAATTACTTTATTTACAGTGAATTGATGTTCTTTTAAGTCTGCTTCTTTTTTAGGTAAAACGGCCAAAAACCGGTCTTTATTTGATTCAAATACCTGCTTGAAGATAGGTTTTTTTGACCCCAGTTTTTCAGTAATTTCTTCAAACAAATCACTGTGATGAATCAAATCAGTACTGCCAATGTGAAAAGTACCTTGTTTTTTTTGATTTATCAAATAATGAACTAGTTGCGAAAACTTTGATTCTGAAGTGACGTTGATAACCAAATCTGAATAGACATCAAAGTTAGTTCTATTTTTGATAGCTTCTTTTAATTGTGTTATAATCGGAGCATTCACGCCCAAAATCATTGCTGTACGTAGAATTGCATATTTTTTTTCAGGCAATTCTCTTATTAGTTTTTCAACTGTTATTGCATATTTTCCTTCTTCAGAAAGAGATAGAGGTTTGTCTGTCTCTTTTGCCGGAAAATTCATAGCACCATCAAAAATTTGAGCAGTGGATATAAAAATCAAACGGCAATTTTGTGTGACCATAGTATAGGCCATTAATTGCTTATGAACCTTTAAAAGGTCTGTAAAGTTTCCTTTGAGGCAAGAAACAACAACATTGGGTTTGATTTTATTTAATAGCTTTTCTACATCATCAGTAGCGGCATCAAATCTAAAGAAAACCTCATTTTGATTATAAAAGTCATTGGGACTAAAATAGGTGCCATAGACGTCAAAATAAGACAGAAGTTCTTTGTAAAGCAATTTGCCCACAAAACCACTCGCACCCAGGATTAATATTCGTTTTCCCATTAACCTTTGTAGAATGGTAGTTTAACGACTGTAGCCGGAATTTGATTTTTTCTTATTTGAATGTAAATACGACTTCCCACATCAGAGAAAGAAACAGGTACATAGCCCAATCCTATGCCTTTATTAAGAGAAGGAGCCATCGTTCCACTGGTTACGAACCCTATTTTGTTTGCGTCTGCATCTACTATTTCATAATCGTGTCTTGGGATTCCTCTTTCGTCCAGTTCAAAGGCAACCAGTTTTCGTGTTATGCCATCCTCTTTTTGTTTTTTGAGGGCTTCGGCATTGATAAAGTCTTTGGTAAACTTTGTAATCCATCCCAGACCTGCTTCGAGAGGAGAGGTTTCCTCATTGATATCATTTCCGTAAAGGCAATAACCCATTTCCAATCTCAATGTATCACGAGCAGCCAATCCGATGGGTTTAATCCCAAAAGCACTACCTGCTTCTATTACTTTGTTCCAAACTTGTTCGGCTTCACTGTTTTTACAATAGATTTCAAATCCGCCACTTCCGGTATAACCGGTTGCAGAGATAATCACGTGTTCAATTCCGGCAAAATCGGCGACCACAAAACTATAAAAGGGAATGCTGCTCAAATCAACAGATGTCAAGGATTGCATCGCTTCAACTGCTTTGGGGCCTTGAATGGCAAGCAACGAATAGTCATCAGAAAGATTGCGCAAATCGGCCCCCATGGTATTGTGTTTGTTGACCCACGCCCAGTCTTTTTCAATATTTGAGGCATTAACAACCATCATATATTTTTCTTGATTGAACCTATAGACAATCAAATCATCTACAATGCCTCCGGTTTCATTAGGGAAGCAACTGTATTGGGCTTTTCCATCCACCAATTTTGAAGCATCGTTTGAACATACTTTTTGAATAAGCTCTAAGGCTTTGGGTCCTGAAATCAAAAACTCTCCCATATGGGAAACATCAAAAACGCCCAGGGCTTTTCTTACGGTTTCATGTTCTATGTTCACACCTTCATATTGAACCGGCATATTGTAGCCCGCAAATGGAACCATTTTTGCGCCAAGTGCTTCGTGTATGTGAGATAAAGCAGTATTTTTCATCTAATTGATCTATTTTTAAGTGTAGTGCAAATTTATTTAAAATAGTAGAGTTTACTCATTATTTGTTTGAATCTTATGAACAGACTTAGTAAATTGCAGGGGTGGAGGTTTCTTGTTTCTGGTTTTAAAAATTAATTGATAAAGTTAACTTAAAAAAATAATGTGAAAATATTTACTGCAAAACAAATGTATGAGGCTGATAAGGCCACAGAAGCTAAGGAAGGCATAACTTCCATTGATTTAATGGAACGTGCAGCCCGGCAGGCTTTTGAATGGATTGACAACAGTCTAAAAGGGTCACAGGTTCCCATTCATATTTTTTGTGGGATTGGCAACAATGGGGGGGATGGGATGGCTTTAGGCAGAATGTTACTCAGCAAAGGATACTCGACCCACTGTTATGTGGTCAACTATAGTGAAAAGCGATCAAAATGCTTTTTAATCAATTATGACCGCTATAAAAATATCACCAAAGTGTGGCCAAAGCTTATAAAAGGAACCCATGATTTCCCTGAACTCACAAATGAGGGAATACTTGTAGATGCCATTTTTGGTATTGGTCTCAATCGCCCTTTGGAGGGATGGGTCAAAGAACTGGTTCAGCACATTAACAAAGCCAATGCATTTACACTTTCAATTGATATTCCCAGCGGATTGTTTATCGATGCTCCCACACCCGATTTTGAAGCGGTCATCAAAGCCAATTTAACATTAACATTTCAAGCGCCCAAATTGCCCTTTTTTCTTCCTGAAACTGCCGGATTTACCCAGTCGTTTCAAATTCTGGATATAGGTTTAGACCCGAAATATCTCTTTAAAACACCCACTGAAGCCAAGTTAATCTTAAAAAATGATGCACAAGGGATGTATCTTCCCAGAAGAAAATTTGACCACAAAGGCAGCTATGGGCATGCACTTATCGTGGGCGGAAGTTATGGAAAAATGGGAGCCGTCACTCTGGCAACAAAAGCATGTTTACGTTCTGGTACCGGAAAAGTGACTGCTTGCATTCCCAAATGTGGGTATTCCACTCTTCAAACAGCAGTTCCCGAAGCTATGGTCATTACTGATGAAAACGAAAATCAAATCACACAATTTCCGACAACTGAGGGATTTCAGGCAATAGGAATTGGGATTGGTTTGGGAACCCACAAGGAAACCGCTAATGGTTTTGAAGATTTTCTCAAAAACCAAAAAGCACTTTTAGTGCTTGATGCAGATGCCCTTAACCTGCTGAGTGAACAGAAAGCGCTCCTGGATCTGGTACCTCCAAAATCTGTTTTAACACCCCATCCCGGTGAACTCGAGCGGCTCATCGGCAACTGGAAAGACGATTTTGAAAAACTCGCCAAAACCAAAAAGCTTTCCAAAAAGTTGGACAGTGTTATTGTCATAAAAGGCGCACATACCATCACAATCTATCAGGATAATCTCTATATAAACAGCACGGGAAACCCCGGTATGGCCACCGCAGGTACCGGTGA
>TARA_R110002072_G_scaffold288917_2_pt1 | contig 36804 bp, 38 predicted proteins | sample TARA_R110002072 | Tara Oceans TARA_R110002072 (sample SAMEA4397118) | marine metagenome | biome: Polar Biome; feature: [SRF] surface water layer (ENVO:00010504); material: water (ENVO:00002006), including particulate matter (ENVO:01000060) such as... | depth 5 m
AATTAGAGGGACTATATGGTACCCGAAAGCTTAATGTCATTACCTTATGTAACACTGGTTACTTAGCCTGTGGACCGATGGGAACGGCTTTAGGAGTTATTGCTCATCTTCATGAGAATGATCGAATTGAACATGTCTATGCTTCTGAAACAAGACCATACCTACAAGGTGGTAGGTTAACAGCTTATGAACTTTGTCAGCTGAACGTTCCTCATTCCCTTATTGTGGAAGGTGCTTTTAGTTACCTGATGAAGAATAAAAAAATAGATGCTATTTTTATCGGTGCAGATCGTATTGTTCTTAATGGAGATACGGCCAATAAAGTAGGAAGCTCTACCTTGTCTATTGTTGCTAAAAACTATGGTGTACCTTTTTATGTGGTTGCACCTACAAGTAGTTTTGATTTTGCGGCGAAGACTGGGGAAGAAATTGAAATTGAAATGAGGCCAGAAGAAGAAATTTTATCATGCCAAGGAGTAAGAATTGCTCCTAAAGATTCTCGAGCTTTAAATCCAAGTTTTGATGTGACTGATCATGAAAATATTTCGGGAATTTTTTGTGAGAAAGGAATTATTAAACCTGTCGATAGTGAAAATGTAAGTAAAGTATGCCTATGAGAGCAAGTATTGATATTGGATCCAACACAATTCTTTTGTTGGCAGGATCCTTTTCCAATGATGGCTTTAATGAGGCCATAAGTGAGTCTAGAGTTACTAGCTTAGGGAAAGGTTTAGATAGAACTGGAAAATTTGATCCCACATCGATTGAAGATTCAAAGCAAGCCTTCAAAGAATATGTCAAAATATTAAAAAAAGTAGATATCAAACCAAGTGAAGTTATCGTTACCGCCACTGAAGCTTCGAGGGTCGCTTCAAACTCAGATGAACTATTAGGTTTCGTTGAAAAAAAGTACGGCTTTAAAGTTCAAATAATAAGCGGTGAGGGTGAGGCTTACTATACTTCACTAGGGGTTGTTAAAGGCTCAAAAATTGCTTCTGATAGTGCCATTATTATGGATATTGGTGGTGCCAGTACAGAGTTTATAAGAGTAAGAACAAATCCTTTTTCAATTAAAGAAACAATTTCTTTACCGATGGGAAGTGTTCGAGCAACAGATTGGTTGCAAGAAGGTATTTATGATCAAAAATTTGAAGCAATCAAAGAAAAATTTGATATTGATAGCTTTAAGACAGAGCATTTGATTTGTGTCGCCGGTTCTATGACAGCTCTAGGAGGCATGATTAAAGGTCTGACTTCTTTTGATAAAGATGAAATTCAAGGTGCAAAAATTAGTATGAGTGAGTTTGATAATTTTCTAAAAAGTATTTTAAAATGTGATGCTGAAGAGCTAAAAAAACAATATCCATTCTTAGGAAAAAGAGCTCCTTATATCCAAGGGGGAGCAATCGTAGGTAAAACACTAGCAGATATTTTAGGTGTAAAAACTTTTGAAATAAGCACGCTTGGCCTAAGATATGGTACAATTTTCTCTGGAGGAATTGATGAACGATTTGTCAGATAATTTACCAGATAACTTTGCAGAGCCTATTTCATTTAAAAAAGGAAAAGTTATTTTTGCTGAGGGCGAGAAGTCTTCTTACCTTTATATTGTTGTTAAAGGTGAAGTAATGATCTTTAAAGATGAAAATAATAGAATTCTTCCTATTACAGTCGTCGGTGAGAAAGATTTTATTGGTGAACTTTCGATGTTTAGTGACGAGAAAAGGTCAGCTTCTGCTATTGCTTCAGAAGACTCTCAATTAATGATGATTAAAAAGAATGATATTAGACTCGTGCTAAAAGAATGCCCAGAGTGGGTAACAAGTATTATGAATACTATTTCTGATCGTTTAAGATCCACGGTTGATCTTTTAAGAGAGCATAGAATTACAGATGATCTCAACACAAATACTAAAAATCTTACTGCCGAAGAAACAAATCAGTTTCTAAGTTCCTTAAAAGACTACAAGTCCCGTAGAGGAATTAAGTAATAATTACAGTCATATAGTCAGTCTTGATGCGAAGTGTTATAACTCTCTCACCTATATAAAGAGAGAGAATCATGAAGTTATTTTTATTACTATTATCACTACTATTTATTTCAAGTTCTTACGCAGAGTCAGTAAGGCCGGAGCGTTATATTGTAGTTGGGGTTTCTGGTTTTGGAACCAGAAGGCCAGAGAATGCTTGGCAACCTTCAGCTGTTCACGAGAGACTTCCATCACATTACAGAATTGAAAACTCTTATAAACTTGTACATTTTGCAAAACAATCCGAAGTGAATGAAGTTCTAGAGGAGTTTCAATGTCATGATGGAAAACAGAATAGAAAAGATCTTGGCCTCATAATCATGGCCAACAGTTGGGGTTCTTCAAAGGCACTCAAGCTTGCTAAAAAATATTCAAAACTTTGTGGAAGAAGTTCAGATTTATTTTTTATGATTGATGGGGTTAGAAAACCGCTATTTGCAAATGGTACGAAACCTAAGGCCCAGCAATGTTTTTCTTTTTATCAAAGAAAAGGCCTGGTTCGCGGAAAGGCGATTAAGGGTTGTACCAATGTTGATTTTACAAAGAAGTGTAATGATATGGGCTATGGAGCCGTGAATTGTCATATCTATGTTGAATGGGAGGGTGCTAGAAGAGCTTCTCAACTTGTAAATAGATTCCTAAAGAATCAGTAGTTTATATGTCCACTGCCAACAGAAGTTGGCATTTTTTAAACTGATAAAACCTCTTAAGTCGTTATTACTAAGTAAAGTTTGGTAAAAAAATTGTTTAAAACTGCTGAGTGACCGATAATTAATTATGAAAAAGAATTACTTCCTTTCTTATATGGCAATCGTGCTTGCAACATCCTGTGTTCAGCCACAAGAGCAACTAAATTCTATACGTCAGGAAGTTTCAGCTATCGATAATCCTGCGATAACGAGTATGTTACAAAATGCAGAGAACTTTGATGTAGATGGTGTGGGTCAAGACCTAAATCGACTTGTTGAAGGACCTGCAAGGCAAGCAGAGTGTGGCCCTGGGGTCGATTCTCCCGATGTGCCAAATACCCCTAGCGAAAATGTGGCAAAACCCTTTCAACAAATTAATGGTAGTACCTCCGGAAAAAATACTTCTCTTTGGGCCACCAATTACTATACGCCAATTTACGATCAAGATGCTGCAGGCGTTGTTCTGAAAAGAAAAAGCGAAAAAACAATTCTATATAAAGGTAGCGCCGTTCGTTTAACAGAAAAGAAGTGGTGCCTTGCTGCTATGGAGGGGAGTGTTTCTATAAAATTTCCTGACGGTGAAACGAAGACTTTTAACTATGAAGGAACAGGCACTATGCAGGCCAGTTGTGCGAAGTACTTTGCGGGACGGTTTGCCTCTACCGGTAGAGTAAAGTTTAAACAGGCTGACTCAAAGTGGGGTCACGGGGTGAAGAACTACTCATTAGTGCCTTACCGAACGATAGCGGTAGATCCTAAAAAAATCCCTTATGGTAGTGTGGTCTTTATACCAGAAGCAAAAGGGAAAGAAATTACACTAGAGAATGGTGATACATTTATTCATGATGGATACTTCTTCGCCGGAGATACTGGTGGAGCAATTAAGAAAAATCATATTGATGTCTTCACAGGAAATTCTAAAAATCATTCATTCAACTTTATTGGAAATAACTCGAGCAAAACATTTAATGCAAAAATCATTAAAGACGAAAGTGTTATTAAAGAAATGACTGAAATGCACTTGAAAAAATACTAATTAGAAGAGAGAAATATTTCCTCTTTTAACTAGTGCCGAAATCACTGAAGAAACTTTATCACAAGCTCTTTTTACATCTCTCGCTTCATTAGATAGAGGAGTGCTCATTACTTTATATGCTTCTTCTGCATAAGCACGATCACAAATAACCAAAATTTGTCTTTGATCTTCTCTCTTTAACGCCTTAAGAGCTACACCAAGAATAGGTGCTTTAATATAGTTAAGTACTAATTGAATATCACGATCATCTAGTCTCAAAAAGTCTGAAAATGAAACAGACTCTTGCATAAGTTCATCAGCAAGTTGAGAGTTTCTAGCTTTAATATTTTTAAGAAGTTTTTCTCTTTCTGGAGCAGTCATATATTGAAGCATCTCTACAATTTGAGCTTTACCATTTATAAAAATACCTTGTGACTTGTTTTCCATTTACTGCTCCTAGCTTAGTTCCCACTTCGATTTTTCGCGTATGTATTTTTGTCTAGCATTTTCAAGCGTGTCTTTATGACTTGCTACAAGCTCGTCGATCTCGTTAGCTTGAGTTTCTTTTATCTCACCAACTTGTGCCTCATGAGCCTTCTTTAAATTTGTTAGCTCTTGGTCCAAACGATGATTTTCTTCTTTTAACTTTCTAGAGTGACTATTTCTGTGACCAACAAGTTTTCTTTCAAGTTCGTTTTCTAGAGTTTTTACTTTTGCTTCGTATTCACCCTTCATACGGCCGATCATTGTTTCGTAGGCCTTGACTTGCTTGTTATAGTCTTTTTGATTTTCCGCGGATAACTTCTTCATCTGAAAGCTTGCACGCTTATTTTCAGCTTCTTTGAATCTTTGTAAATTTACCGGAGTTACCTCAGCCATAAATCATCCTAATTTTTGTAAGGAATCATCCTAATTCCTCACTTAATATGATACTGAACTAAAGTGAAGCATTGTAGGAGGCAAAATATGACGTGTCGTGTAGAGATAAGTACTTGTTTTTCTGTAAAATGTGACAAGCTCAAATATTAAACGAAGGAACGTATATGAAAATTTATTTAGTAGAAGGTAAAAGAACTCCATTTGGAAAGTTTGGAGGCTCTCTTAAAGATATATCACCCGTAGATTTAGCAGTTCATGCAACAAAAGCTTTGCTTGATCAAACAAAAGTTTCAGCAGATAAAATTGACCAATTTATTTTAGGAAATGTTGTCCCTTCAACAACGGATGCCATGTATGGAGGAAGGCACTTAGCTTTAAAGAGTGGTGCACCTGAAACAACTCCAGGTTATTGCGTAAACAGACTTTGCGGTTCTGGTATCCAGTCAATTATCGATGCTGTTCATCTTTTAAAATTAGGAGAAGGGCAGGCCATTATTGCTGCAGGTACTGAGAATATGTCTATTGTTCCTCATCTAACATATGGAGGAAGGTTTGGAACAAAGTATGGAAGCCTTAGAAATGTGGATATGCTTTTGGATGCCTTAACGGATCAGTATGCCGGATGTCCAATGGGAGAGACTGCAGAAAAGCTTGGTGCGAAGTTTTCAGTGACAAGACAAGAGTGCGATGAATTTGCTCTTAGCTCTCATCAAAAAGCTACAAAGGCTTATAAAGATGGTCACCTTCAAGGGGAGATCGCTCCATTAGAGTTAAAGAAAATTATTTGTGAAAAAGATGAGCACCTAAGAGAAGATGCAAACATTGAAGGAATGAATAAGCTTAGACCAAACTTTAAAAAAGATGGTTTAGTTACAGCCGCTAGCGCTTCTGGAATTGTAGATGGTGCAGCAGCTGTTTTAGTTGCAACAGAAGACTTTGTTAAGAAGGAAGGACTTACTCCACTTGCTGAAATTGTTGATGCAACAGTTGTAGGTGTTGATCCAACAATTATGGGGATCGGTCCATCTCCGGCAATCAAAAAACTATTAAAGCAAAATAATATGAACCTTGATCAAATCGATTTAGTGGAAATAAATGAGGCATTTGCTTCACAGGCACTTTCTTGTGCGAAAGACTTAGAGCTTAGTCTAGATAAGTTAAATATTTGGGGAGGGGCAATTGCACTAGGTCACCCTTTAGGAGCATCGGGAACGAGAATTACACATACTCTCGCTAGGCAGTTGAAAACACTTAATAAGTCCTACGGAATTGCTTCAGCATGTATTGGAGGAGGGCAAGGAATTGCCATCCTTATAAAGAGTGTTTAACTTTATAAGTAATGAAAAATGAAGAAATAATTTTTACGAGTGAAGAAATTCTCGAATTTAGAGAATGGATTGCTCTTAATATGGAAGAGATTACTTGGCAGGGAAGATACCAAAATGAATTCGAAGAATTTTGGTCCTGCTTCTTTCTTGATGGACAATCACTTTCGCAAGTCATCGATCGTTTTCAATACGCTTGTGCCAATAGTCAGATTGGTCCTTTGAATCAATGGTTTCAGTGGCTAAAAAATAAATTGATCTGCTATACCTTTATCTTTAAAAAAGCTGATTTGTTTTTAATTTCTAAAAAGTCTGGAATTCTTGTCCCTGAGATTGCTGTAATTTTAAGAAACTTCTTTGTTGAGAGATTTCCTCATCTTGATGATGCTCTTTCTGAAAAATTTCAAGTCGTAAATATTTCTAGCCCGAATCTTTTTATAAACTTTAAGGCCTTGAGTGATGAACTTAATATATTTCCTGATTTTAAAGGAACGGATGACGAAGATGTTATGACGAGTTTAGAGATAACTCTCTACCCTGAGTTTTTAACTTTAGTTGAAAAAATGAAAAGAGATCTTTATCACCCTAATTTTGATTTCTCTAAAATTAAAAGCTCGATGAGCTTTCGTAAGCAATTGAGAGTTGCTCAAGAGTTATTTATTTTAACATTTGTTGCCATAATCGCAATTTATGGAATCAAGTGGGTTAACAAAAAATGGGAGAAGTCTCTTGTTGAAAAGATATCTATCTATGAACCTCAGTTTAAGTGGTTAAATAAAAACTTAGTCTTTAAAAGTGATAATGAAAAATCTCAAGAAAATATAAACCTAAATGTTCAAGACTTAGAAGATGTAGAAAAAATTGAAAATAAACTAAAAATTGAAGAAGAAGAAGAAGGAGTTCGTTACGAAACGGAATCTGAAGTTTCTCTTACAAGTTGGGACTCTCTACCAAAAGACTTTGATGTAGCCGATAGAGAACAGTCACAATATGAAGAAGTAAGAGGGGGTTATCGAGATAGCCGCTACGGTAATACAAAAGTTTATAGGGTAATGATGAAGTCTCAGAATTTATATTCATCAAAAGATAAACTTAATGACCTTCTTAAAAAATACAATGTCACTCAAGTTGATAATGTAAAACCTGGTCAGGAAGTTCCTGGCGGAGTTTATTATAATATTTATGTACCAAGAGTTTATTTAAAAGAATTTATGGCCCAGATTATGGAATCTAGCGATAGCGTTCTTTATGAATCAAGAACTCGTGCCAGAAGAAATCCTCCAGGGAAAAATAAAGTCTTCATCTGGGTTAAAAATATATAATTATTTCCTAAATTCATTCTAAGTTCGTCAAATTTCTTCATCGCTCTCTCACGTACCACTTGTACGCTTCAATCGCTCTTCATCATTTTCCTGCTTACAATAAATTTAGAAAAGAATTTTTTAAGTCCCTAAATTCATTCTAAGTTCGTCAAATTTCAAAGAAGTTACATTTGTCCGTCGGGAATTTCAAAGAGTGTTTTGAGTTTTCGAAGCATGACGTGCCCAACTTTTAAATAGTGCCATTGTCTAAAGAAACCAATAATCAAAGCTGCGACAAATCCATAAACAACTCCACTATGAGTTGTTTTAGAAACGAGATGAGTGTCATGTGCTCCACCTAGAAGAAATGCAATTGAACCTAAAACTAAAATTAACATAGTCCAAGGAATTGTTTGTCGTTTGCATCTATCAGCATCTTGAGCAAATTTTTTAACTTTTTTCAAATAAGGCTCTAAGTCTGCAGGTGGGTCATCAAAAAGTTCATTTAAATTTGTTTGGCCATGGAGAATTTCATAAACATTCATCACAAGTCTCGAAACACCGATGAAGTAAAACATTACAAATGCTTGTGCAAAGATCGTATAGAGGAAGCTAACGATAGCTAGCTGGATGTGACTATAGCCTAAATCAAGCCATCCGAGAGCTTTTGAAACAGTAAGTCCTATTCCAATAATCATTAACAAAATTAATACACGAAGTAGATAGGCCATGTTTTCCTCAATGTCGCACAGAGAATTATTGTCATAATTCTGTTAATTTGCTATTTCTTCTGCACTACGAGCGAAGATAGACTAGTTCAAACTATTTGAAAAGGTTAACCCATGCCTAAGGCAAACCAAAAAAAATTATTAGAAAATCCTGTTATTTCTAGCATGGTTGTACCAGTTGCCATTGTTTTAATCGGAGCACTTATTATTTTTGGCGTGACCCAACTACTCAGTACTGATAGGGGTTACAAAGATTTAGTAAGAGAAATGCATTCAAAAACTTTTGGTAATCGTTGGACTGCTGCTTATGAACTTTCTAAATATATTAGTTCAAATCAAATCCCAAAAGATGATATTCCTTGGCTAATTGCAAACCTTTCTGATGTCTATAAATCATCAAATGATCAAAGAACAAAAGAGTTTATTGTTGTAGCACTTGGTGCTTTAAGGAATGAATTGTCTCTACCTGTTCTTAATGCTGCGCTTGATACAAAGAATTCTGAGACAAAATTTAGGGTAATTGTTGCCCTCGCTGATTTACCTAAAGGTGTTTTATTTGATTGGAACAAGCTCGATACTTTTTTAAATCAAGATGATGCCATGCTTAAAAAAGCCGTAATTTTAACTTTTGCTACGCATAATGTTCCGGGCAAAGAAAATCTAATTGCAAAATCACTAACAAATAGTAATCAATCAATAAAGTTTAGTGCTGCTCTCGCATTATCAAACTATAATGATAGAAGGGCTCTCGACGTTTTAAAAGAAATTTTCTTGACCCAAGAAAGCAAAGTAATATCGCCAGATCAACTAGAAGCATTAAAATTAAATATATTAAATACGTTAGAGAAAACAAAGTGGGATGTGCTACGCGTCGAGTTGCAAAAGGCAGCGGATGATGATGTAAGTTTAAAAGTTCGTTCAAAAGCAAAAGAACTCTTAAACTTATTGAAAAAATGATGGTTTCTGAGCATAATCAAACTACTGATTTTTCAAGATTTTTATGATAATACCAAAGCATATCAAATTGTTATTGGTTTAATATTTTTTTAAAGGTAAATGAGGCAGGCTCATGAGTGAAGTCAAACAACATTTAAACCGTCGCGAATTTTTCTCTTATCTATCGGTTGCATGGATAACATTTTCAGCGGCATGTGCAGGTCTACTAAGTTTAGCGTTTCGCTTCTCTTATCCAAATGTAAACTTTGAACCAGAGATGGATTTCTTAGCAGGTACTACTTCTGATTATGAAGAAGGTGTTGATGAGAGATGGAAGAATGGTTTTGGTGTTTGGATGGTGAAGCAAGAAGGAAGACTTGTAGCACTCTCAAATATTTGTACGCATTTAGGTTGTATCCCAACATGGATGCCAGCTGAATTAAAGTTCAAGTGTCCATGTCATGGTTCAGGTTATTACATGAGTGGAATAAACTTTGAAGGACCAGCGCCGAGACCTCTTGAGAGATATAAAATTAATCTAACTCCTGAGGGAAAAATTAAAGTAGATAAAACTAAAGTATATCGTTATGAGAAAGGACAGTGGGACAACCCAAACTCTTTCATTCAAGTTTAATTATATAAAAGGTAAAGAATCATGGCCGAGAAAGGTTTAGCTGACAAAGTTCGTGAAACACAGATTTGGAAATCTATTTTTAGACATGGCCCTCCAGATAATGCTCGTAACAGAGCTGCTGTTGTTGCAGGAAACGTGTTTTTACATTTACACCCGATTAAATTAAAAAAATCTGGAGTAAAGCTAGGTTACACATGGTGTATGGGGGGATTAACATTTTTTATCTTCCTTGCATTAACAGTAACTGGCGTTCTTTTAATGTTCTATTACAGACCAACAGCAGAATATGCATTCAACGACATTATCGCTCTTAGAGAACACGTTCCATTGGGGATTATGAGAGAGATTCATCGTTGGGGTGCTCACGCTATGGTGATAACCGTTTGGCTTCATATGTTCCGAGTCTTTATGACGGGATCATATAAACCACCTAGAGAGTTTAACTGGGGTGTTGGGGTAATTCTCCTCGTGCTTACACTTTTACTTTCGTTTACTGGTTACTTACTACCATGGGATCAGCTTGCTATTTGGGCCATTGCCGTTGGATCTAATATGGCTAAAGCAACACCATTTCTTGGGCATGGTGGTCCAGGTGCTATGCTTGCACAGATTGGTGACTTTGTTATGGTTTCAGATAAAAACGACGTAAGGTTTCAGTTACTTGCTGGAAGGTTTGTTGGTGAGCCAGCATTGCTTCGTTTTTATATTCTTCACTGTGTATTTATTCCATTAGTTGTCGGTGTATTAATCGCTGTTCACTTTTGGAGAGTTAGAAAAGATGGTGGGATTTCAGCACCTCTTTAATTGAGTGTGCTTTTAAGATTAATTGAAAGGAAACAATTAAGTTTAGGATATATTTAATGAAAGAATTAATTAACTGGGTTGCTGACCCGATTCGATCTTTCCCAATTTTTAGTATTCTCTTTTTTATAGTGATGAAATACTACAGAATTGTTGGAACAAAAAAGTTTGCATGGATTTTTACAGCTATCGCTATCCCTGCATTTTTCTGGTTCATGTCAGACCCTAACTTTTTCCTCATTATTACTTTTCCAGATAATATTCCTATTTCGATTCTTATTGTCTCAATACTTTTCTTTACTTGGTTCACTCTTCATAAGTGTGCAATCAACGATCAAAGAATTGAAGATGGCTTAGGTCCGGTAGAAGCTCTTCCTGAAAACAGAGAAAAAGTATGGTGTTGGCCTAACCTTGTTTACACTGAATTATTTACCATCATCGCAGGTACAGTTTTCTTAATTGTTTGGGCGATTATCTTTAAGGCCCCTCTAGAAGAACCTGCTAACCCGACTTGGGCACCAAACCCAGCGAAAGCACCTTGGTACTTTCTTGGGCTTCAAGAAATGCTTGTTTACTTTGATCCTTGGATGGCCGGTGTTGTTCTGCCAGGACTTGTTGTTGTAGGCCTAATTGCTATTCCATATATAGATACAAACCCTAAAGGGAATGGTTATTTTACTTTCAAAGAAAGACCAATTGCCATTTGGGGCTTCATGTTTGGTTGGCTCGTTCTTTGGATTTACCTCATTATTGTAGGTACATTTTTAAGAGGTCCAAACTGGACATTCTATGGACCATTTGAATATTGGGATTTCCATAAGGTTGTTGCAGAATACAACGTCAACTTATCTGAATTCCTTTGGGTAAAGTGGCTTAATACTTCAATGCCAGCAAACTTAATTATGCGAGAGATGTTAGGGATAATTATAACAGCTCTTTATGTTTTTGTTCTTCCACCTCTTATCGCAGCTTCCGACTTTGGGAAAAAGATAATCGAGAAGTCAGGACAAATTAGATATTACATCTTTATTACATTACTTCTTATTATGATGAGCTTACCAATCAAAATGGTACTTAGATGGTTATTTTCTTTAAAGTACATAGTAGCTCTGCCGGAATGGGAACTAAACTTATAATAGTGAATGATCAAGTAAAAGGAATAATAAAATGAGTAAAAAACTTGAACCAGGAATGGCATACGATACAAAGAAACTTAATAAAGTTTTTGCGTTTCTATCTATTCTTTTCTTGATGACAACTGTCTGGGTTTTTCTTGATGATTTCATTCGTCCTTGGAAAGCTGTTCAGTTAGAAGGTATGCAAATTAAGAAGCAAAAGCTTGAAGAGAGTCTTGCTAGTGCTGAAAAAGAATTAGATAAAGAAGAACTTGCTAAACTTGAGAAAAATCTTGATGAAGGTGAGAAGTTAGTTGTTTCTCGTAGTAAAGAAATTGCAAAGCTTAAAAGAGAACTTGATGGCGTAAGAGTTCGAATTAAAGAAGAAGTTATTATCAATGGTGTTTTGAACTCAAAAGTATCAGCTTATACTTTTAATTACGGAGTTGCTCACTCTAAGCATGCCCCAGGTGCTGACAAGCTTTTTGTCGAGATGAAACAATATAAGAAAGATTTTGCTGCTTCATCTGATAGACTAAAACGCTATAAAGGCCAAGAGAAGAAAATTAATAGAGAAATAGATAAGTTACGAGCAGAAGTTCTTGTAAACGAAAAAGCGATCAAAGATTTAAAAACAAAAGTCGATCTTACTAAGCTTGCTCTTAATAAGTTAAAAGTTGATCCAGTTTTTGTTGTTCGAAATGCACCGTTCTTGGACTTTCTTGATCCAACACTAAAAATTCAACAAGTCGTAATGGAAAACATTACTGACGATAGATATTTTCAACACGTACCTAAAGTTGATCGTTGTATGACATGTCACATGTTCATTGATCAAGAAGGATACGAAGACCAAAAGAATCCATATAAAACTCACCCTGATTTAGATTTGATGGTTGGGTTAGATTCTCCTCACCCAATGAAGTCTTATGGGTGTACTTCATGTCATGGTGGTGAAGGTCACAGAGTAAATGACTTTTCAGCAGCAGCTCACACTCCTAGAAATGAAAAGCAAAAACAAGAGTGGATAGAGAAGTATAATTATCATCCACCTCATAAAATTCAAAAGCCAATGTTTAAAGTAGGTCATACTCAAGCTGGCTGTGTGAATTGCCACAAAGAAGTTGAATTTATTCCACAGGCAACAATTGTTAATGAAGGTCGAATGGCCATGGAAAAATATGGTTGTTACGGCTGTCATAAAATTGAAGGTTGGGAACATAAGAGAAAACCAGGTCCAGATTTAGTAAGAATAGCTTCAAAGATTTCAAAAGAATTTTTTAAGAACTGGGTTTGGGAACCAAAGAGATTTAATGAGCATGCAATGATGCCTAGCTTTTTTGGTCAATCAAATAACTCACAGCCTGAGTTTATGAAAAAGAATATTGCTGAAGTAAATGCAATGGCAGAGTTTATTTGGTCAAAGTCTGAAAAGTATAAACCAGATGTTAAGTATGTTGGCGGAGACAAAGAAAAAGGTAAGGAACTTATTTCGACTGTTGGATGTATGGGGTGTCACGGAGTTGAAGGCTTTGATGAAGCCTCTGAAAAAGTTGGTGCTTATGCAGGTCCATATTTAACAGGAACAGGATCTAAAGTTGATGCTGAATGGCTTGTGACTTGGCTGAAAAAACCAAAACACTATTCGCCAAATACAATTATGCCTAGCTTTAGACTTACTAATAAGGAAGCCAATGATATTGCAGCTTATTTATTAAGCTTAAGAAATAAGAAGTTTGAAAAGCTAAAGTTTGAGCCTCTAGACACAGAACTTAGAGATGAAATGCTTGTCACTTACTTCAGTGCCTTCGATACCATTGCTGTTGCAAAAGATAAGATTTCTCGCATGAGCGAAAAAGAAAAAACTCTAGAGCTTGGTTATAGATCAGTTGGAAAGTATGGATGTTATTCTTGCCACAATATTGATGGCTTCGAAGGTCGTGCTCCTATCGGTCCAGAACTTACCAAGGTTGGCTCTAAGCCATTAACTCAATTTGGTTTTGGTCATGAGTATGATGTTGAGCATTCAAGAGATGGTTGGATTAAAGCGCATCTTTTAAACCCAAAAAGATGGGACAACGGTGTTGATAAACCATTTAAAGATCTTTTAAGAATGCCAAATCTTTATATGACAGATGATGAAGCTGAGAAAATTACAGTAGCTCTTATTGGACAGGTTGCGGATTATATTCCTTTAGCGGGAGTTAAGAGATTAGACGCTAATGAGAAAATCGCTAATGAAGGAATGAAAGTTGTTAATAAGTACAACTGTGTTGGTTGTCACCAAGTTGATGGTGAGAGAGGCGACATTCTCAAAATGTATGATGATGTTAATGAAGCTCCGCCAAGACTTGTTGAAGAAGGGCACAGAGTTCAGTCAGATTGGTTCCATCACTTCCTAAAAGAAGTCTATCCTATTAGACCATGGCTTAGTGTTCGAATGCCATCTTTTGAACTATCAGATAAAGAGAGAAATAAAATTGTGGCCATGTTCCAACATAAAGCTGGAAAGAGGTCTTTTATTGATCATGATGAAGTTGTTAAATGGGAACCAGGTGAAAAAGCGGGTGCTAAAAAACTATTTAACTCTTTAGCATGTGCAAGTTGCCATACGTCTGGATTTAATAATGATGAGGCTTCGGCACCAAATCTTTATTTTGTTAAAAGAAGACTTCGTCCAACATGGGTTGAGAAGTGGTTAAAGAATCCTCAAGCCATCTATCCAGAAACTGTTATGCCTAACTTCTGGGAAGACGGAGAGTCGGTTGATACTGAAGTATTTGGTGGAGATCCTAAAAAACAAATTGAAGCACTAACGAAATATTTATACGAAATTGGAACGATGAATCTTCCTGATGGGAATACGAAATATTGGAGTAAGCCGTAATGAGTACAGCAACAATTAAACCACATGATGGTCCACTAGAATATCCTAACGATCCACAATTTGGAAAAGCTTCCCCAAGTAAAGTTGGGATGTGGTTGTTTCTAATGACCGATGCGATGTCTTTTTCTGGATTACTCCTCGCTTATGGTGTTCTTAGAGCTACCGCAAACGATTGGCCAAACCCAGTTCAGGCACTTGGTGGTGTTGGACTTTCTAGTACGATGACATTTTTATTAATCTGTTCTTCTGTTTCGATGGTTATGGCCATTGACGCTTGTAAGATGAGAAATAGAAAACATATGTTAAATTGGTTGGCCATTACCATTTTTGGTGGGGCAACTTTCTTAGGTTTACAGGTTTATGAATATAATCACCTAATGAATGACCTAGGTATGACATTCAATAGTTATGCTCATGGAAATGGTTTATTTTCATCAACGTTCTTTGCAATTACAGGCTTTCACGGCTTGCACGTTTTCACTGGTGTCATGTATTTATGTTACATGTTTAAGTTGGCCCTTGATGGTCGATTTGATAAAGGTGATTATCATCTCTTAGAAATGGCCGGATTGTTTTGGCACTTTGTTGACCTTGTGTGGATTCTTGTTTTCACATTTGTGTACTTACTATAATGATTCTAAGTAATATTTATAAAATACTTTTAATATCGTTTTTATCTCTGTCGACTTATGCATGTCCTGGATGTGCAGGGTCGATGGAAGATCCTAAGAATAATTATATTGTAGCTGCTCTATGTATTTTTGTTCTTTTAACTTATATTCCTTTTTATCTTATTTATCGTACGATTATTAAAAATCGTAACTTAAATAACTTCGATCACTCAAATGGAACAAGAAATTCATAATTCTGCTCGATCACGAGAATGGGTCCTAATAATATTAGTAAGTTCTTTAATAACCTTATTCTTATTTTGGTGGATTTATGCAAAAGAAGTTAGCTCCACTTATCCTGCTTGGGTTCTCTTTCTTCCTTATGTGAATGCACTTTGTAACTCTCTTACAACTGTCTTTTTAATTTCAGGATATGTTGCAATCAAAAAGAATAATAAGTCTAAGCATATTAAACTAATGTTAAGTGCAGTTTTAACTTCAGCGGTCTTCTTAATTTCTTATCTTCTTTATCATCACTACCATGGGGATACTAAGTTCATAGCTACCGGCATAATACGTCCTATATATTTCTTTATCCTCATTTCACATATTGCTCTGTCTATTGTTCAATTACCTGCTATTTTGGGAACACTCTATTTTGCGGCGAAAAGTAACTGGAAAGTGCACCGAAAAATTGCCAGATTCACTTTTCCCGTCTGGTTGTACGTTTCAGTGACTGGGGTCCTTATCTTCGTGTTTTTAAAGGTTTTTAATCACTGATTTAGATCATCTAAGCTATCGAAATAACTAATAAATTGACAAAAATTTGGGTCAATCTTACACTCAATTTATGGGTGTAATAGATTTAAATAAATATAAAGACAATATTGAACTCGATCGAGAGAAGTTTGTCTCTTGTGACCCTTACCCCTGTGTTATTCTCGATGACTTTCTAGATGAAGAAGCTGTTGCGGGAGTGGACAAGGAAATCTTAGAACTTTCAAATAAGAAGACGAGTGCCGCTGAAAAAGTGTTTCATCCGTTTATCCATATAAATGCAAAAGTGTGGGGAACTGTTAGAAAACAAGGCTTCACTAAAAAAATGGAAAATATTGTTAGCTCTCTTCAAACACCTTCTTTTCTAGAATACTTAGAAAACTTAACTGGTGTTCAGAACTTGATCGCAGACAAAGAATTAAAAACTGGTGGTTATGTTATCCATAAAGAAGGTGGTTGTGTAAATCTACATGTTGACCATCGAGCACATCCTTATGAGAAAACATGGTCACGAAAAGTGTTATTACTTTTATATTTCAATGAAAACTATCAGGATGAATATAATGGCCATCTAGAATTATGGGATCCTAAAGCTAAAGAACAAAAGCTAAAGGTCGCTCCACATTTTAATAGATGTGTTATTCAGACCATCGAGGATGGCTATGTTCACGGTCTTCCAGAAGTAATGAATTTTCCTGAGGGGGATTGTCGAAAGGCATTAGTGCTTTGGTATTATGTCGACGAAGGAAAGGAAGTTCCTTTAGAAGTCACAAAATATTACTCAAGACCACAGGACTCTCTTTTTAAAAAGTTTTTTATTCATGCTGAGAATTTCTTGCTTTATTTTCACTATGTTTATAAACGACTTTTTAATATGGATGATACGGCCTATATTAGATTTTTAGGTTTGTTTAAAAAGTAGTGGGAAAAATATCAAATAAACAAATATATTTCATCTTTTTCTTTTTATCGATAATCGTATATTCACCAATTCTTTATAATATAAATAATTTAGGTATAAATGATTTTGATTATAATTTTTTTCAAATCAATGTTGCTCTAGAATCAATTTTTAAATTTAAGGAATTTCCTTTGTGGAACCCTTATGACCAAGGGGGAGTACCACTCTTGGGAACAAGCTTCTCGAGAGTTTTAAACCCCTTTATGATTTTATACTTTATCTTTCCTGCCATTATAGCGTTAAAGTTTGAAATAATATTAATGGTCTTTCTAGGACAAATCGGAACCTATAAGTTCCTCAGTCATAAAGAGTTATCAAGAGCAGGGGCTTTTGTAGGCTCAACTCTCTTTGCCTTTAGTTCTTATTATTCATTAAATATTACACAGGGGCACCATGAGTTTATTCCCGCTTTGTTGGTCCCTTTTGTTTTTTATTTTAATGAAAAAAAAGGGTTAGAAAAAATCATTGGCATGTCACTTACTTTGACTTGGATGTTTTTTGGGGGCGCCGTTTATATTATTGTTATAACCATGACTTCTATTCTATTTATGACGATCTTAGACAGTATAAAGAAAAGAAGTTGGAGAACTTTCATTGATTTGATTAAAGTTATCGTTCTTTTTGTAGGCCTGTCAGCGATTAAGCTTTTTCCATCAGTCGTTTATATGAGTAAGTATCCAAGAGTTATTCATGACTTTTCTGGTTGGAGTATTTCATCAATGATTCATTCCTTTGTTAATCCAGGGCAATGGATAACACCAACTACAAATATGGAAGTATTTTACGAAAGAATTGCTGATCTTGTAGGCCTGTCCAATAGTACGAGTGTTTTGACAGGGATTGATCACGGCTGGGACGAGAACGGACTCTATCTGGGGGTTGGCTTCTTTATTATGCTTTTTATAGGGTTTGTAAAAAAAGTGCTAGATAATCCTCGAAGTATCTATCACTTTGTTTTTTGTATGAACTTCTTAATATGTTTTGGTGATAGACTTAGTTTTGGTCCTTGGAAGCTCATGAAGCTGTTTCCTTTGTTTGAATCGATGAGGCATTCACAACGCTTTAGGGTCATCGTGCTATTTCTGAGTTGCTACTATATTGGGTCATTAACTTCTTATTTATTTTTAAAGATGAAGTCGAGTAAGCTTGTTACGAACACATTAGTTTTCTTTTTATCTTTTAGTTTGCTGAGCGTTTTTTACGTGAGTCATTCTATTGTTAAGGATGCTTTTCCTTTTAAAGGCTTTTCAAATATAGAGAGGAAGAAGCAACTCAGTTTTGTTGGTAAATGGCAAAAGAATGATGAGTATTATACGTTTAGTGAGGTCGGATTTTATCCCGCTTTTTTAGAAAATCATGGAATTGCCTATGATAAAGAAAACCAAACAGTACCTTTAGGAGTAAGAACGATTTTTCAGGAGAATTATGTCGGAGAAATTTCACCAGACTCAAGTGCTATTGTAAAAGAAACAAATAACACAAAGATCATTAGGAATATTGCAGAGTCTACTTCTTTAAATCGAAATTATATGTTTGGTTGGACGTCTGATCATTGTCAATTGAATGAAAAAGTTAATAATTTAAATCTATATAATTGCCCAGAAGGTAAAGAGGTTAGCCTTCGTTATTGGCCAAAGAGCTTCACTGTTGGACTAATTATGTCAGTCCTTTCTCTTTTATTTATGTTTTTGATTTTCTTAAGGAAAAGATCTCAGTTAATTAAATAACTTTGTTTTGCTGTTCACCTATTTTGTGTTTATCTTTATATTCTTCATCATATTCTTCATCACTAATGGTAATATTTTTTGCAAACTGTTTTTTAGAAACGAAGTAGCTAAGAACCATTTGATAGGTAAGATTTTCTAGCATCGTAATAGGATTCTTTGTAATAAGTCTGTAGAGGGTGGTGAATAAACGCCATGGTCTCATGATAAATTGCAATGTATAGAAATAGGACATCCCACCAATCACAAGCCATTGCAGTTGTTTGTGAGTGATATCTTGGCTGTAAGATTTCATCCCTCCAACTTTGTTGAAGATATTATTTGTGAGCCAAATCTCATAATCTTTTGAATTCTTATCAATTTTATTTTCTTTATGAAGTCTTTCATGAAGCTCAGATCCTGGATAAGGAACAAAAGGAAAGCAGGCTACGTCATGAATTCCAATAAAAGCTAGTTTAAACATATATGTAAAGTTTGCTCTCACTTGCTTCCAATCTTGATCAGGAAATCCAAAAATTAAAGTGGCCTTAACTTTGAGGTCGCTATTAAGGGCCTGCTTCATTGAACGATTCATTTTATCAAGATCAACACCCTTCTTAATCATCTTCAGAGTTTTGGCACTTCCGCTTTCAGGTGCATAGTTCATTCGTTCTAGACCAGATTTACGTAGCCAGTCGAGTACATCTTTATCTAAGACTTCGCTTCTAGTTCCTGATGGAAGTCCCCATGTTACAGAAAGCTTTCTAGAGTACAGCTCCTTGCAAAAGTCTATGACCCAATCTTTATTTACGATGACTGTGAGGTCGCAAAAATCAAAATGTTCAATATTATATTTCTTGATATAAAACTCAACTTCATCAAGAACATCACTAGGTGATCGTGCGTACCAATTTGTTCCATACATTTTTAAGTTGGTGCAAAAGGTACATTGGTAGGGACAACCTCTTGAAGCAACAATTGGCATGACACGTCTATTGTAAGTTGATTGACCAAGACCTGCCTCTAGATAATTTTCTACAGGGATGTCACTCCAGTCAGGCCATGGGATCTGATCAACTTCTCTGATACGAGTATTGTTTCCGTTATGACGAATAATCTTGTTTGAGTCTCTCCAAATTAATCCAGGAACCTTTTCAAACTTACGTTCACTTTCAAGTTGCTGTATGAGACGCCAAATTTTTTCTTCACCCTCGCCTTCGATTAGATAATCAAGCTCGGGAGTCGTTTTCATAATATAATGTGAATCAGCGGTAGCAGCTTCACCACCACAAACAACTGGTACGTTAGGAAAAACTTTTTTAATTTTTTCAATAAGAATTCTGCAAACAGGCCATTCATTGGAGAACATAATTGATAGACCAATCAGTTGGGTAGTTTTAGGAATCCTAGAGATAATTTGATCGAAGCTTAATCCGTTGACCACTAATTCTATATTATTTAACTTAAATACATTTGATAGGTCTTCACCAATTGAATCGATGACCTTAACTTGATGATTCTTACTTTTTAAATATCCTGCAATATAGGCCACGCCAATAGGAGGTACTCCACTTTGGGTTGTAAAGCTATCTAATGGCATCGCCATGGCAGGTTTTATCAGAGTTATATGCATATCATCCAGTTTGTTAACGTACTGATATCATACCATGTTTTAAGCGGATGGGCTTAGTGAGAGTGTAAGACACCACCATCTAGTGCTATAGACTGTCCTGTAATATAACCAGCTTTAGGAGAGGCAAGAAAAGTTGCCATGTCACCTAATTCGCTTGGCTCTGCAAGCCGGCCAGCAGGGACCATGGATTTGATTTTTTCTTCACTTAAATTAAGGTTTTGAATTCTTTCAGTATTTGTGTAGCCAGGAAGAAGTAAGTTTATAGTGATACCATTGACCGCATACTCATTAGAAATACTTTTTGCCAGTCCTTGAAGTCCTGCCCTTAAACCATTTGAAGTCGTTAGTCCTTGTAGTGGTTCTTTTGCTGCAACAGAAGTAACAAATAAAATTCTTCCAAAGTTCTGTTCTTTCATGAGAGGCAAAGCAATATGCAAGCTTTCAACAGCACTTAGCCATAAGCTTTGAAAATCAGTATTCCACTGTTCAATTGTTACATCTAAGAAATCATTTTTTTGTGGGCCACCTGTATTAATAATAATTATATCGAGACCACCAAGTTCTGTGATGGCCTTTTCGGTAGCTGAGATACCACGGCCAGGCTCTGAAAGGTCGGCAACCACATAAGTTTTAGCGCCAATTTCTTTTGCTGTTTTTTCAACTTTATCTTTTGTTCTTCCATTGATGCAAACATCAACACCTTCACCAATTAAACTTTTAGCAACGGCCTTTCCAATTCCTTGGCTTGATCCAAAAACAAGAGCTTTTTTACCTTTTAAATTTAAATCCATAATTTATTTCCAAGTTCGGCCATTTACAGTTTGGCATTTTTTACAGGTTGTATGTTCAGATTCATAGTATCTATCGAAGACAGCTCCAAATTGAGTTTCAATATTTTCTAGATGAAAGAACTCTTCATAAAGCTTATTACCACAAGATTGGCAGTACCACTGTAGGCCATCTTCTTCACCTGCTTCTCTTGTTTTTTCTACAACAAGTCCGACTGAGTTAGCAGGTCTTTGTGGTGAGTGAGGAGTTCTAGCAGGAAGCATGAAAACTTCACCTTCATTAATGTTAACGTCTTCAAAATTTCCACTTTGATTTATTATCTTTAAGGTAATATTTCCTTCAAGTTGATAGAAGAACTCATCTGTTTGATTCACGTGAAAATCAGTTCTTGCATTAGGTCCGCCCACAACCATCACAATAAAAGTAGAATTTTTAAAAACACATTTGTTTCCAACAGGTGGCTTTAACAGTTCCCTATTATCGTCTATCCATTTTTTAAAATTAAAAGGTTGTAACATTCCCATAATATTTCCTAATTAATAGTAGCAATACACTTTAGTTCAATTCCTATTGGGGTAGGCAAACAATTTATTTCAACAGTTGTTCTACACGGAAGATTATCTTTAAAATACTCAGCATAGATTTTATTATAAATTTTAAAATCATCTTTCATATTAGTTAAAAATACAGTGACATCAATAAGATTTTCCCAACTTGAGCCGGAAGCCTCTAATATCAAACGTACATTTTTAAAAACACTGTGGCACTGGGCCTCAATGTCATAGCTTTCAATAGTTCCATCACTGGCCAGAGTAACACCTGGAATTTCTTTCTTCCCTTTCTCTCTAGGCCCAACACCGGATAAGAATAAGAGATCTCCTACTTTTCTAGCATGTGGATATAATCCAACAGGTTCAGGTGCTTGTTCAGAATTATGAATACTCATATTTACCTCTAGTTATATTTGATACAAACATTCTTAGTTTCTGTGAAGAAGTTGAAAGCGTTAAATCCACCTTCTCTTCCAACTCCAGAGTTCTTCATTCCTCCAAATGGAGTTCTTAGATCTCTTAACATCCAAGTGTTAATCCAGACAATACCTGCATCAATCTTGCCTGCAACTCTGTGAGCTTTATTTATATCTTTCGTCCAAATACTTGAACTAAGTCCATACTCAGTTGAGTTTGCCCACGTTATAACTTCTTCTTCATCTTCAAAGGGAGTGATTGTTACTACAGGACCAAAGATTTCTTCTTGGTTAACTCTGCAATAAGGATCAAGGCTTTCAATTATGGTTGGTTTAATAAAGTAACCATTTTCATTTTCACCTTGTGGTTTATAGGCCTCACCGCCACATAGTATTTTTCCGCCTTCTTTTTTAGCGAGCTCTATAAAACTTAAGATTTTTTTAAAGTGTTCTTTGCTTACTATTGCCCCTTGTCTCGTTTTAGCATCAAGGGGATTTCCTGGAGTAAGTTTGGAAGCTTTTTCTACAAGATCCTTTTTAAATTTTTCGTATAATGACTCATGAACAAATAGTCGACTACCGCAAAGACAAATTTGTCCTTGATTAGCAAATGAAGCTAACCCTGCATGCTTAAGAGCTTGATCATAATCACAATCGTCAAAAATAATATTTGGATTCTTGCCACCCATTTCTAAACTTACTTTTTTAAAATGAGGAGCTGCTAATTGATTGAGTATTTTTCCGGTTGCTGTGCTGCCAGTGAAACTGACGGCCTTAACTCTTTCGTCGTTCACAAGTGTTTCACCAATCCTTGCACCTTCTCCGTGTAAGATATTGATGACTCCATTTGGGAGTCCTGCTTCTTGAAAAATTTCTGATAGCATGAAGGCGGTCATAGGTGTTACTTCACTAGGTTTTGCTATGACAGTATTACCTACAACTAAGGCTGGAGCGATTTTCCAAGTGAGTAGATAAAGAGGAAGATTCCATGGAGATATGCAGACTACAGCACCAAGTGGTTCTTTGAGTGTATAGTTAAGAGCAAAGTCATCCATTGGATAAGCATTTTGATTATATTGAGTGATGGCATCACAAAAATATTCAAAGTTTTGTGAAGCCCTTGGGATATCAACACTGCTGGCGACACTTAAAGGTTTTCCGTTGTCGATTGATTCTGCTTTTGCAAGTTCAGCTTCTTTTTCTTTTATAAGTGAAGCAACTTTTCTAATAACACGAATTCTTTCATGTAGAGGAGTAGCTTTCCACGATGGAAATGCACGATGGGCACTTTCAATTGCTTTCATTGCGTCTTCAGAATTACTATTAGCAATTTTTGAATAAACCTTTCCCGTGGCAGGATTTTCATTTTCTAAAAATGAACCATCACTAGGTTTACAAAATTCACCATTAATATAATTTAAGATTTCTTTCATTTGTTCTCCATAAGCACTGCCCTAACAGGAGAGGCATCAGCATTTTTTAACTTAAGAGGAAAAGCACTTAAAGTATAATTTCCTTCTTCTATATCTGTTAAAACAATTCCTTCAAGTATGGCCATGTCTGAATGATATATTTCTGTATGTGACTCTAACCCTTTACTGTCCGATGGATCAACACTTGGTGTATCAATTCCAACTAGTACTACATTTTTACTTTTTAAAAACTTAATCAATTCTGGAGAGAGAGAATTAAAATCATCACTCCAGCTATTTGGATTGGGATAAGAGTTTGTTTTAAAGAGAACTCTTGGAGAAGATATCTCTTGGGAGAAATCTTCAGGATAAATTCTTTTTTTCTTATCTAAAGAAACTTCTATAACTTGGCAGTCTCCAAAGTATAAAGAAAGATCTCTTTCGTGAATACCAACACCGTCTTTATGATAGTGATTAGGTGCATCAGTATGGGCACCAAGGTGAACACTTCCGTGAATTTCACCTAGCTTTAAGTGATGACCTTGTGAAAAATCCATGTTTGTTTTCATAGAATAGGGGGTATCGCCTGGAAACACTGCAATACTTTCAGAAATGACAGGAGATATATCATGAATAATGAGACTTTTTTGATTCATAGAGCCTTCCCTAGTCAATAAAAGAACAATGTTTTAAGATCTCTTTCGCACTATCATTCCTAAGAAAAAGGTGACTGTCAAAGAGGATTAATATGACTGAAACTGATATCAAAATGTTGGCCATGAGGCTTTATGACGCTCGTAAAAATGCTACCGGTATCGAGCAAATTTCCCATGAATTTAAAGAGATGACTCAGTTAGATGCTTACAAGCTTCAATGGCTTGGAATCGATATGAGAGTTGCAGATGGTGAGAAAGTTATTGGCCTAAAGATGGGCTTAACTTCTGAGGCCAAGAGAAAACAAATGGATCTTGATAGTCCTCTCTATGGTGTACTCACAGATAAAATGCAAGTTGCTAATAATGGCGAGTATTCTATGGAAGGTCAGATTCATCCAAAGATTGAACCTGAGGTTGCTTTTCTTATAGGTAAAGATCTAAATGGTACGCCTTCAAGAGAAGAAATTTTAGATGCAGTGGAAGCAGTCTATCCATGTATGGAAATTTTAGATTCACGCTACAAGCAATTTAAATATTTTTCTATGGAAGATGTTATTAGTGATAACTCTTCATCAAGTCAGTTCATTTTAGGTGAACCGATTAATGATTTTAAAAATATAAATCTAGCTCAGCTGAAAATGAAAATGAGTATCAATGGAACGGTTGCCCAAGAAGGAATGACTGATGCTATATCTGGAGATCCTGTTATTTCTTTAGTGCAGCAGTTTGAACTGTTAGCAAAAACGGGAAAGACACTTCCAGCAGGTTCCATTGTCTTAGCTGGAGCAGCGACTCCTGCAGTTGCTCTTGAACCAGGCATGGAAATTTCTTTAGAGGTAGAATCACTCGGAAATGTTGCAGTAAAAGTAAATAAATAATTTAAGAGGAAAAAAATATGTTTGAGCAAAATAAGAATTCAATAGAGGCCGCAAAAAGTTTTGATACTAATTGTCCTTTAAATAAATTTAGAGATGAGTTTGAATTTCCTGAAGTACCAGAAGAATGTCAGGAAAAAGATGTTCTTTACTTTGCAGGTCATTCACTAGGTCTTATGCCTAAAAGAGTAAGAACAGTTATGTCCGATGAGCTTGATGCTTGGGGAAAATATGGTGTTGAAGGACATTTCATGGGAAAAAAACCATGGCTTCCTTATCATGAAAATATAACAGAAAGTTTCAGTCGCTTGGTTGGCGGGAAAACCACAGAAGTTGTTGCAATGAATTCGCTCACAGTAAATCTTCATTTAATGCTGACAAGTTTCTATCGCCCAACAAAGAATAAATATAAAATTCTTATTGAGAATAATACTTTTCCTTCTGATCAATATGCTGTTGATTCACAGGCACGCTTTCATGGGTATAACCCTGAAGAAGCAGTTGTTGAATTGAAACCTCGCCAAGGGGAAATGACAGTAAGACAAGAAGACCTTCTTGCTCAAATTGATGAACTAGGGGATGAACTTGCTTTAGTAATGCTTGGAAATTGTAATTACTTAAGTGGTCAATGTTTTGATATGGAGGCCATTACAAATAAAGGCCATGAGCATGGAGCGATGGTTGGATTTAATCTCGCTCATGGTGCTGGAAACCTTTTACTTGATCTTCATAAGTGGAATGTCGATTTTGCTGTTTGGTGCTCATACAAATATTTAAATAGTGGACCTGGTGGAATGGCAGGAGCTTTTGTTCATGAAAAACATCACAACGATCCAACAATTCCTCGTTATGAGGGATGGTGGGGAAATAATAAAAGCAACCGTTTTGAAATGAAAAGACGATTTGATCCGATAGCTTCAGTTGAAGCTTGGCAACTTTCAAATCCTCCAATTTTTCAATTAGCAAGTTTAAGAGCTTCAATGGAAATTTTTGATGAAGCCACCATGCCGGCGATTAGAAAAAAAGGTGATCATTTAACTTCATACTTGGAGTGGTTGCTTACAGAAAACTGTGGAAGCTTTGTTAAAGTTCAAACGCCAGCATTTAGAGAAGATAAACAAGTGAGGGGTTCAATGTTATCCATCAAGATGACGAAAGATCCAAAACAACTAGTTGAGTCTTTTAAAAATAAAGGTGTGATTTGTGATTTTAGAGAACCAGATATTTTAAGGATCTCTCCGGCTCCTTTATATAATTCATACGAAGATGTTTATCGTTTAGTTCAAATTATTAAAGAGTTTTCTTAAACTTGGATAAAAAAATGGAAAAAATAATCATATCAGGTGCAGGGTTAGTAGGGTCATTACTCGCAGTAACACTTTGTAAAAAAGGCTTTGATGTTGAAGTCCACGAAAAGCGCTCTGATATGAGACTTGATAAAGAAGACTCGGGAAGATCAATCAATCTCGTCGTCACTTCAAGAGGTTTAAATGCAGTTAGTAGGGTAGGTCTTTTAGAAGATGTCTTGGCCATAACTATTCCTGTAACTGGCAGAATGATGCACTCAAAAGAAGGAGAACTCACTTATCAGGCTTATGGTCGTGATGATTCAGAATGTAATTATTCTATAAGTAGATCTCAATTAAATAAGCTCTTAATGACCAAGGCCGAAGAGGCTGGAGCAAAAATTATTTTTGAATCTGAACTTATGGATGTGGATATTGAAGATAATATTGCAAAGTTTTCTACTGGAGAAGTCGGCTTCACTCGTATTTTTGGAACTGATGGTGCTGCTTCACCTACACGAAGAAAGTTAATTCAATTAACCAATGCTTCAGAATCAGTTGATATGCTTGAGAGTGATTATAAAGAACTTTTTATGCCTGCAAGAAATGGTGAATATGCCATTGAAAAGAATGCCCTTCATATTTGGCCAAGAGGTCATCACATGTTTATGGCCCTTCCAAACCTTGATGGAAGTTTTACCATGACTCTCTATATGGATCAGAAAGATTTTTCTAAGCTTAAAACCCCAGAAGATGTTTTAGGATTCTTTAAAGAAGAGTATGGCGATTCAGTTGAACTCATGCCAGGTTTTGAAAAAGAGTTTTTTGAAAACCCTCAGGGACGATTAGGAACAGTGAGACTTTCTAAGTGGTATTATCAAGACAAGATTGTTCTTTTAGGAGACGCTGCCCATGCAATTGTCCCTTTTTTCGGACAGGGAATGAACTGTGGATTTGAAGATTGTTTCTACTTAGATACGCTTCTTGAAGAACATGGAAATAATTGGGGGGAAACTTTTAAGGCCTATGATCATCTACAAAGACCTAACGGTCACGCCATTGCCGATATGGCACTGGAAAACTTTATTGAAATGCGAGATAAGGTAGGACAACAAGATTTTCTCTTTCGTAAAAAAGTTGAATCAGAATTAGAAAAACAGATGAGTGATACTTATCGTGCGAGATATGGCATGGTTACCTATACTTTAATTCCTTATCAATATGTTCAAGAAGTAGGGCTTATACAGCAAAGTATTTTAGAAGAAATCTGCCAAGGCAAAAATAATCTATCTGATATTGATTGGGATTTCGCCCATGAACTTGTTAAAAAGAAATATATTCCTTTTATGGAAAGTCGCAACCTTACTATCGAAAGATATAAAGTATCTTTTTAATTTTTTGTCTTAGATTCAAAATGAAAATGTAAATCTTTTCTCAATTCTTCCGGTAACTCAGGTAAAAGGTTTCGTGGAAGAATAAAAGTCGATAAGTTGAAGAGGTCTTCATAAACTCGATTATTATCAGCGGCCATTTTTAAATAATGGTGGCCTGAACTTCCGCCTGTTCCGATTTTTGTGCCGAGTAGGCGATGGGCCATGAGAGCATGACGATATCTCCAAGTAGTAAAATTCTCATCAATATCAATCAAGCTATTTAGGAAAAGATAAGGAAGGTGAAGAAGAGGTTCATTTCTAAAGAGCATGATAAAGAGAGCGTTGAGAGTTGCCTTTTGAGAAAGCTTTCTCTTTCCTTTACTCACTTGTTCTTGATGGCTCTTTTCATCTAATAAACTCTCAAATGTTTTCTTCGTTGATTCGAGATTATTTAGCTGAGCTTCCTTTTGGATATCACTTAATGTTGCAAGGTTATCCTTGATGATACTTTCATCACTATCCATCATTTTTTGAACTGCTTCTTGATATTCTGTCCAAAAATCAAAATTGCCTTGCTTAGCAAATGGCATTCTCTCTAGCCAGTCTTGAATTAAATCTAAGACTGACTTCTCTTTTTCAATATTTAAAATACGATTCTTATCTTCTTCATTTAATCGACCAAGAAAATACTCACGATCTACTTGCTTACGATTATGAGTTCTTAATCCCATGAGAACTTCAACTTCTCGAAACTGAACACTTTGAAAACCACTTGCCGGAACAAGAAGATCTCTAAACTCAAGAAAGTCCATTGGAGTCATGGTTTCCATGACTGTTAGTTGATCAAGTAAAAGAGATTGAATTTTCTTTATACGATCAAGCCTCGCCACAATCGTGGCCAATTTTCCATCTTCAAGTTTTGGTTCACTTAAAAAAGAGCTGATGCTTTTGAACTCATGTAAAATTTGCTTAAACCAAAGCTCATATACTTGGTGCACAATAATGAAAAGAGTCTCATCATGGGATTCATTTCCATAGATCGCACTTTTAGGGTTTTGAGTATCTAAAAGCTTATTTAATTCTAAGTAGTCACCGTAATAGGTTGGCTCTTTTGGTCTAGTCATTGTCTTTTTACCTTTGCTCTCTTTTTATTGCCGAACATTATCCAGCTGTGTATAAGGAAACCCAATCAAAAACGTACTAAAAATGAATAGCAGAACTCTTTGCCTTTTAACAATAATAATTACCTATGCACTTTTAGTGTTAGGCGGAGCTGTTCATAACACGAACTCGTCTTTGGCATGTCCTGACTGGCCTCTATGCTACGGTAAACTGGTTCCTGAGCTTAAAGACGGCGTCAAATATATGATTTCTCACCGAGTCATTGCTTCCCTTGTAGGTCTATTTACTATCGTACTTTCTTTTATGGCCTATAGAAAAAGAAATGATAGTGATCAAGATCAGAAAATTTACAGTTATTCATTATTTGCTTTGTTTTTAGTAATTGCTCAAGGACTCATGGGTGCCATTACCGTTACTTATAAATTACCAACGATTGTTTCAACGGCTCACCTGTTAACATCTTTGATTTTCTTTTCAATGCTTGTTTATATTCATCATCTTTATCAAGTTGGAACTTCCGTTCAGACAAGTGTAGATCCCGAAATAAATCTAAAGAGTTTTGCTAGATTAAGAGATCTTATTTTCATAACTTTTATTACAATTTTTTTCCAAATCTTAATTGGTGGTCTTGTTCGCCATAGTGGAGCAGGACTGTCTTGTGGAGCTGGTCTAGAGCAATCATTTCTTTGTTTGGACCCTGTTACTAAGACCTATACGTTGTTTCCTTACATGGATCAAAGTGCTTTAAATATGTTTCATCGAGGTTTTGCAGCGGTTACTCTCGTCATGGTTGTCTTGACGAGCTTCCTTTCTTTTAACTTTCTGAAACTCAAACATAAAAGTGCTCTCATTCTTCCAGTCCTACTTTTTATTTTTACAATTCTTCAGATCAAGCTTGGTACGCTGACAATTGCCACAAGCCTTGGAACAGTTCCGACGACTCTACACTTAGCTGTTGCTATTTTTTGTCTCACAATTTGTTGGAAGCTATTCTTAGTGTGGAAAACCTTAGAAAATATATATTCACCAACACCTATCCACAGTTTCCTTTCCGATCTTGCTGATCTAGCAAAACCAAAACTAAGTGGTTTGGTGATGGTTACTGTCTTTGTAGGAATTATACTTGCACCTGGAAGTATTAACGTATTTAAGGCCATGCTCCTGCTCTTTTTAATTTTCTTAGTTGTCATGGGAGCAGCGACTCTTAATTGCTATATTGAAAGGGACGTCGATAAGTTAATGGAGAGAACAAAGAATAGAACTCTTGCCACTGGTCGGATGAGTAATGCTCTCGCTCTTTCAATTGGTATCGGACTTTTAGTCATTTCACTTCCAGCAATTGCTTATTTTGTAAACCTTGTGACGGCCATACTCGCTGCTGTAGCGGCTTTTATGTATTTACTGGCCTATACTCCAATGAAGAGAAAGAGTGAGTGGGCAGTTTATGTTGGGGCAATTCCGGGCGCCATTCCTCCAGTGATGGGATGGACTGGGGTAACTGGGCAAATGGATACAATGGCATGGGCCCTTTTTTGGATCTTATTCGTTTGGCAGCTTCCTCATTTTCTAGCAATCAGTATTGTTCATGCAAAAGATTATGATGCAGCAGATATAAAAGTTTACCCTAATGTGCAGGGAATTCCTGTCACCAAAAGAAATATTGTTTTGTTTACTTTGATTTTATTCATTGTCTCAGTAACACCTTTTTATTTCGCCGGAGCTTCAAAAGCCTATTACTACAGTGCTGTTGTTCTTAGCGGCGTCTTTTTTCTCTATTCTTTAGCAGGGTATTTTGTGCAGGAAGGCGAGAGTGCATTAAAAATTTGGGCACGAAGATATTTCCTAGGAAGTGTTTTTTATTTACCGCTTTTGCTGTGTGCCATGATGTTTCTTGATTGAGCGTTTAAAAATGCTCAGTGAACATTAACGTTTAGATAGTAAATTTAGGAATTTATGAGTAAAATATCCTAAATTTCATTTTATATATTAATAACTTCATCAGATTAATGAAGGGTGAGAAATTATGTTGAGTACAATTTTGTTATCTCCTACAGTTACGACAGCGGCCCAAAAGGCAACTGAGAAAATGGGCTTCTTTGAAATGATCGCTCCTCCAGAGGATATTTCCGTTCACGGACATAAGATCGATTGGTTGTTTAATTATACAACTTCAATGAACGTTTTCTTTTTTGTTCTCGTTTGTCTTGGTCTTTTTGGATTCAGTTTTCTTTATCATAGAAAGCGTCACCCAAAAGCTCTTTACACCTATGGAAACACTAAATCACAAATTGCAGTTGCTACTGGAATTGGTATTGCGGTTTTCTTTGGTATTGACTTAAACATTACGCGAATTTCTAACAACGACTACGTTGAAGTTTTCACTAATTGGCCAAAGGCTGATGAGGACGTTGTAAAAGTAGAAGTTATGGCTCAGCAGTGGGCATGGAACTTTCGTTATGCTGGAAAAGACGGACTCTTTAATACTGAAGATGATGTAACAACTCTAAACGATCTAAGAGTTCCTGCTGGAAAGAAAGTTGTTTTTCAAATGATTTCAAAAGATGTGATTCACTCACTTTATTTTCCAAATGCTAGAAGAAAAGTAGATGCAATTCCTGGTCGTATGACTCGTATGTGGTACGAACTAACGAAGCCAGGTGTTTACGATATCGCTTGTGCTGAGATGTGTGGAACTTACCATTACAGAATGGCAGCTAAGCTTACGGTCTATTCACAAGAAGATTATGATAATTGGGTAAATCAATCTCAAACAATTGCAATGCAAACGAATGATCCAGAAAGAGCGGAAGCCTTCTGGGGTTGGCCTTGGCAATAATATTAACGAAAAGTTTTAAATAATATATAGGAGCTATGAGCAATGGCATTTTACGAACAGCATATTCATCCGAAGCCAACAAACTTCCTTTCTAAGTACATCATTTCTTATGACCATAAGGTGATTGGAAAGCAATTTCTATGGTACGGAATCTTTTTTCTTTTTGTAGGTGGCTTGATGGCCCTTATGATTAGATGGACTCTTGCTTACCCTGGTGAAGCATTCCCAATTATTGGGCACTTTCTTTTTCCAGAGTCTGGAGGAGCGGTTCCACCTGATACTTACGCCATGTTATTTACAATGCACGGAACGATCATGATTTTCTATGCCATCACTCCGATTTTAATTGGAGCTTTTGGTAACTTTTGTATCCCACTTATGATTGGTGCAAGAGATATGGCCTTCCCTCTTCTTAATATGCTCTCTTTTCACGTGGCAGTTCTTTCTGGTGTTGTCCTAATGGGATCATTGTTTACACCTCTTGGGGCAGCCGCAGGTGGATGGACTTCATATCCAACACTTTCTACTCTTATTGGTTCTCCCGGAGTGGGACAGACCCTTTGGTCTCTTGCCATTTTTATTGTTGGTATAAGTTCAACAATGGGTGCAGTTAACTACATCACAACGATTATTACATTAAGAGCTCCAGGTATGGGATATTTTGATATGCCACTTACTGTTTGGGGACTAGGTTTGACTGCTGTTTTAAACGCAATCTTCTTACCAGTTCTTGGTGCCGGTGTTCTTCTTCTTATTTTTGATAGAGTTTTTGGAACAACTTTCTTCCTTGCAGGAGCAGCAGCTACTAGTGGGACCGGTGATCCAGTTCTCTTCCAACATGTTTTTTGGATCTTTGGTCACCCGGAAGTTTATATTTTAATTCTTCCAGCTTGGGGAATTGTGTCTGACCTTCTTTCATTCTTTGCAAGAAAGCCAGCGTTTGGAGCGAAAGCAACTGCTCTTTCAATGACAACAATTACAATTCTTTCAACTCTTGTTTATGGTCACCATATGTTTACGACTCAAATGAGTCCGCTACTAACTCAAACATTTATGACCCTTACCATGACGATTTCTATTCCATCGGCCATCTTCTTTGCGAACTGGCTAGGAACGATTTGGAAGGGATCAATTAGATTCACTTCTCCAATGTTATTTTCATTGGGAGTTGTCTTTGTTTTCGGTCTTGGTGGTTTGACTGGTCTTTATTTAGGAACAGTTACTACTGACCTTTATTTACACGATACATACTTTGTTGTTGGTCACTTTCATTACACAATGGCCGCTTCAGTTCTACTCGGTGGATTTGCTGCAATCTATTTTTGGATGCCAAAAATGTTTGGAACAATTATGAACGAGTTTTGGGCAAAAATTCACTTTTGGATCACAATGGTTGGTCTCAATATTGTGTTTATGGGAATGCTTCTTATTGGATATGCAGGAATGCATAGAAGAATCTTCAACCCATTTGTTTATGACTTCACTCAAAAGCTGATTCCTCTCAATGAGATGACAACTTGGGGTGCCATCATCATGGGATTTGCTCAACTTATTTTTGTTGTAAATTTTGTCCATGCAGTTTTCTTTAAGAAAGAAAAAGCTTCAGACAACCCTTGGGAAGTTGGAACACTTGAGTGGACCATGCCTTCGCCAGCTCCACATTATAACTTTGATAAAATACCAGTTGTTAAATGTGGACCACATGAATTTGGTAATCCTAACCTAACCGGTGATAGAGATTTCCAATATCAAACAGAGGAACTTGCTTAAATATGTCACAAGCTATGACTGAAAATATTCAAACGGTTCAATCGTCGCAAACAGTCGATTACACTGACCAAAAAAGAGTTGTGAACTCTATTGCTATGATAATGATCTTAGTTTCGTTATCAATGTTGTTCGCAACTTTGTTTCTTGGTTATACCGTTTATAGAGTTTCAGCTGACACTTGGCCTCCTTTTGGTTTTGAGACTATCTCTTTAACGATACCTGGAATAAGTACTCTTTTAGTTCTTTTAAGTAGCTTCTTTTTAGTGCTTTTTAAGAGTTCTTGGTTACAAGAAAAAAAGTCGTCGAAGTACTTTTACTTTACGGCTTTAGCATTTGGTTTTGGTTTTTTATTAAGTCAATTCCAACTATGGGCCAGTCTTAAGGCTTCGGGTATACTTGCTGGTTCAAGTGTTTTTGCTTCAATGGTTTACGCATTTACTTGGATTCATGCGGCCCACATGGTGGTCGGAATCCTAGCGTTACTTTGGATTAGTACAAGCTTAAAAGGATTCTCAGAAGAGCAGTTAACTAAGATGATTAATGTTGAAAAGTTTTGGCATTTCTTAGGTGTGATCTGGGTAATTATATTTTTTGGAATTTTTGTTTTTTAATATGACGAGGAATAATATGAAAAACTTGTTGAAAGTTATGAGTCTTCTAACAATCACTTTAATGCTTACTTCGTGTGAGGATAAGGCATTTCGTGAGGGAAAAATTGTAGCTGGTGGACAGTATGTTTCTGCTGATACTTTAAATAAAGGTAAGCAAATTTATGCTGAATACTGCATGGCCTGTCACGGGGTTGATGGAGATGGTAAAGGTGTGGCCCATAAAGGTTTAGAAGTTCCACCTAGGAATTTTAAATTAGGAATCATTAAATTTGGTGATGTTGTTTCAGGGGACCTACCTCATGATGAATCAATCTATAAATCTTTAAAGCACGGACTAAAAGGTTCAGCCATGCTTGAGTGGGATTTAAAGCCTGGTCAAATGAATGCTGTTTGGCAGTACATAAAAACATTTGCTCCTGATGTTTGGATAGGAAAAGATAAAGAGCTTGGGGAAAAAATCGTTCCAACAAAAGATCCATTTGGACTTGCTCGTAAATCAGCTGCAATCAATATTGGTAAAGCTGTATATCACGTCTCTGCAAATTGTCAGTCATGCCACAGAGGGTATGTAACTGGTGAAGAGTTCAATCAGATGAGTATGAAGTTAACTGGTGAGTCAGCTGAAATTGACGAAGAATTTTATAAAATTAAAACTCAAGAGTCTGACCATGGTTATTTAACTGTTCCACCTGACTTCACTTGGCATGAAATTAAAAGTGCTCAAACAGTTGAGGAACTTTACTTAAGATTAGCCGCTGGTGTTGGTGGAACTTCAATGCCTGCTTGGAAAGGTACTATTGAAGATGAGGAAATTTGGGCCGTAGCTCATTATGTTCGATCTCTAATGGACTTAAAAAATACTCCAAAAAGAAAAGAGCTTATGGATAGACTAGGGCAGTAATGGATAATAGTGTAACTGGCTACATTCGTACTGAAAGCTTTTTAGAACGACTTGTTCGATCAAAGTTATTTTGGTCTATCTTTGTTTTACTGGCTTTTTCGTATCCAATTTATAGATCAGTTAACCGTACACTACCTGCACCTCTACCGAGCTATTATAAAGTTCCTGATTTTAGCCTTAAGAATGAATCCAATAAGGCCTTCGGAACTGCTGATTTAAAGGGCAAATTTTATATTGCAAGCTTTGCATTTACGACTTGTCCTACCACTTGCCCTCGACTGATGGAGAAGCTTAAGATTGTTCAAAAAAGAGTGAAAGGTATTGGAACTAAAATTGCGATTTTAACTTTCACTGTCGATCCTGAGTACGATACTCCAGAGGTTCTTAAGAAACATGCACATAGGTTGAAAGCGAATCCATATGTGTGGAGTTTTTTAACAGGAAGTGAGAAAGATCTTAGAGCTCTCATTGTGGATGGATACAAAGTGCCAATGGGAAAAAGAGAAGAAATAAAAGGTGTTGTTGATACATCTGAAGTAACTCTCTTTGATATTGCTCATACTGAAAAATTAGTTTTAGTTGATGATAACTCAAACGTAAGAGGTTATTACTCAATTGATGATGATGGAATAAACCAACTAATGATCGATGTAGGATTATTAGTTAATAGAAAATACAATTAGGAGTTTTTATGTCTGCAGAAGGACACGCGGGTTATCATAGCCACTGGAAAAAATATCTTTATGTTTTTATACTTTTAACAGTATTAACGGTTGCTGAAGTTATCGCTGCTGAATCTAATTGGGCTTACACGCTTAAGGCCGTTTCCTTATCTGTTATGGCCATTGGTAAAGCTGTTGCAGTTGCTTACTGGTATATGCACCTAGATGAAGATACAGCTTGGATGAAGTTTATTGCAGCGGTTCCAATTAGTGCTGCTATTTACGCATGTGTTGTAATCCTAGAAAGTTTATATAGATAATCGGAGAGTTTTATATGAATGAAACAAATACAGAATCAATTGTTACTAAAGATGTTCAGGTTGTTAACAACTCTCAACCGAATTACCCGACATGGGGATTACTTATTTTCTTAATTGGATTTTTTGTAGTCTTAAAAATGTTTATCTATATCAAAGACCCTAAGAGAGACGGAAAATAAAGAGAATAAAAAAAGCCCTTCATCGAAGGGCTTTTTTAATAATCAATTGAAGATAATTCTATCTTTCAAAAACTACTGAAATCATTTTATCACCTATTTGTATTTTTTCTAAGAGGTCTAATCCTTCCACTACTTGACCAAACACTGTGTATTTACCATCGAGACTTGGAAGGGTTGTTAGCGCAATATAAAATTGACTGTCTGCAGAGTTAGGATCTTCTGATCTTGCCATGGCAACAGTTCCTTTAACATGCTGAACATTATTAAATTCAGCTTTTAATTTTACTCCTGAACCTCCCATTCCAGTTCCTAGAGGGTCTCCTCCTTGAACAACAAAGTTTGGAACAACTCTATGAAACTTTAATCCATCGTAAAAACCTTCATTCGTTAATTGAATAAAACGAGTAACAGTTCCAGTGGCCTTCATAGGGTAAAACTTAAAAACGATATTTCCATGAGCTGTTTTAATGACAACCCTTGCCTTTGAGAGACCATTCTTATCTATTTGAAGGTCTTTAGCTTGTATCAAAGATGATGATTCACTATCCTCAACACTTTTGTTTTCATCTTTTTTTGAACATGAACCAAAAAGTAAAAAACATGCAATAAATAGGATTATTTTAGGGTTAAGAAAATTCATTTATTGACCTTTGTTATTAAGTGATTTGGGTGTAATTACAATATGTTAATTGCAATTACAGTCCACTGCAAGAATGAGCCAAAACTTCTATAAAAAAAATCTCACTTTTTTTTACATTTAGCCTTTTTATTCGTTGACAACGGAACCGAAAACTACTAATTTACCCCTCACCTTTGAACAACAAATCAAAAGTTACGAACCATTTAATGGGGGTGTAGCTCAGTTGGGAGAGCACCTGCTTTGCACGCAGGGGGTCGCAGGTTCAACTCCTGTCATCTCCACCATCTTTGCCGCCTAGGCTTAGTAACGTACTGTTTGGTGAGATTGTTCTTGGTAGCTCTTTAAAATTTGAATAGATGTAAATAGTGACTATCTTCGGA
>TARA_R110002072_G_scaffold302901_1_pt1 | contig 36752 bp, 34 predicted proteins | sample TARA_R110002072 | Tara Oceans TARA_R110002072 (sample SAMEA4397118) | marine metagenome | biome: Polar Biome; feature: [SRF] surface water layer (ENVO:00010504); material: water (ENVO:00002006), including particulate matter (ENVO:01000060) such as... | depth 5 m
GGAAATCATAGCAAGGGTTTACCGGGGCGTTTTTACACACTCTGGAGCGTAAGGAGTCCTTCGAACTGACCTACCGCCTGTTGCATGCCGACGGCCGCAGCGTCTGGGTACGGGAAAAGGGCCGCGGCGAATACGACAGCCACGGCGAGTTGCAATGGATTTCCGGCTTCATCTGGGACATCAGCGACCGCAAGGCCGTGGAAGACCAGCTGCGCCTCAGTCAACAGCGTTTCAGCAGCGCCTTCAGCACCGCGCCCCAGGGCATGGCGCTGGTCTCACTGCAAGGGCAATGGCTGGAAGTCAACGAAGTGCTCTGCGAGATGCTTGGCTACAGCCGCGAAGAGCTGCTGCGCAGCAACTTTCAGCAGATCACCCACCCTGACGACCTGGATGCCGATCTGCAGCATATCGAAGAGCTGCTGGCCGGCGAGATCAATACCTATCAGATGGAGAAGCGCTACCTGGATAGCCAGAGGCGGATCATCTGGGTGCTGATGAGCGTGTCACTGGTACGCGACAGCAACGAAGCGCCGGTGCACTTCGTGGTGCAGATCCAGGACTTCAACGAACGTATCGCCGCCGAAATGGCCATCCGTGAGCGCGAAGATTACCTGCGCACCCTGCTCGACAACGTGCTCGACGCAATCGTTACCATCGACCAGCAGGGCTATATCGAAACCTTCAACCACGCCGCCGAGCGCATCTTCGGCTACAGCCACCTGGAGGTTTCCGGGCACCGGGCCACTCTGCTGCTGCCTGAGCCGCAACGCTCAATGCGTGCCCGCTACCTCAACCATTTCCTGAAAACCGGCATCCAGCAGATTCTGGGCAAGGAAATCGAGCTGACCGCCCTGCGCAAGAATGGCGAGAGCTTCGCCATTGAGCTGGCCATTTCGCAGATCAGTCACCAGGGTGAGCGGCGCTTTATTGCGGTCATCCGCGATATTGAAGAGCGCAAACGCATTGAGCGGATGAAAAACGAATTCGTCTCCACCGTCAGCCATGAACTGCGCACGCCACTGACCGCGATTGCCGGCTCCCTAGGTCTGGTCAATGGCGGCGCGCTGGGCGCCGTGCCGGCGGGCATGCAACAGATGCTGCAGATCGCTCAGGACAACAGCCAACGCCTCAACCTGCTGATCAATGACCTGCTCGACATGGAAAAACTGGTGGCCGGCAAGATGCTCTTCGAGCTACAGGACGAAGCACTGCAACCGCTGCTGGAACAGGCCATTGAAGAAAACCAGCCTTACGCCAGCCACTACCAGGTGCACTTGCAGCTACACGACCTGCCTATCAAAACCCGCGTGCGTGTCGACAAACTGCGCCTGGCTCAGGTGCTGGCAAACCTGCTGTCCAATGCAGCGAAGTTCTCACCGCAGGGCCAGACCGTTGATGTGCGCGTGCACGAACAGGGCACGCGCGTTCGCGTCAGCGTGACCGACCACGGGCCCGGTGTTCCAGAGAATTTCCAGGCGCGCATCTTCAGCAAATTCTCCCAGGCGGATGCCACCGATACCCGGCAGAAAGGCGGCACAGGCCTGGGCCTGGCAATCAGCAAGGAAATCATCGAGCGGATGAACGGTCACATCGGTTTCGACTCGAGCCCCGGTCATGGCGCGACTTTCTGGTTTGAACTGACTACCCTGGCCCAAGAAGCCAGCCCTGAGGAAACCCGGCATGTCTGAGCTACAGCGTATTTTGCACGTGGAAGACGACCTCTCCATCCAAGCCGTGGCCAAGCTCGCGCTGGAAGCAGTGGGCGGTTTTCAGGTGCTCAGCTGCTCATCTGGCCAGGACGCCCTGGATCAACTGCAGGGATTTGCCCCGGACTTTATCCTGCTGGACGTGATGATGCCGGACATGGACGGCCCGCAAACCCTGGCGCAGATCGCCCGGCTGATCGACATCAACCAGGTGCCAGTGGCCTTTATGACCGCCAAGGTGCAACCGGCGGAAATCGCCCATTACCGCAGCCTCGGCGCCCGCGATGTGATCATCAAACCCTTCGACCCAATGCAGCTGGCCGCACAGGTGCGCCAGATCTGGAGCCTGGCCCATGAGTAAAGGCAAAAGTACCGCTGATGAACTGCAGCAACACCTGCAGCAGTTAAGCAACGCCTTCGCCGTGCGCCTGCAGGTAGAACTGCCCGCCCTCGCACAGAACGCCGAACGCCTGTTGCACGCCGCCGATCCGCAGGAGCAGCTGCAGCACCTGCAAAGCCTACGCGACCAATTACACAAACTGGCCGGCGCCGCTGGCACCTTTGGCTTCAGCAGCCTGGGCCAGCGCGCCCGCGAGCTGGAACAGGAAGCCGATCAGTGGCTGGAAACCCTGCAGCAGGAACAACAGAGCCTGCAGGACTTCAGCCACAGCCTGCAGCAACTCGCACTTCAGCAGTTTCAAGCCGAACGCGGGCAGGAAGCCGCCACCCGCGCAGTCAAACCGCCACGGCCGAACAGCAGCGCGCGGCGCATTTATATCCTCGAAGATCAATTGGCGATTGGCGAAAACATGCGCCTGACACTGAACAACTTCGGCTATCACGCCGAACACTTCAGCCATATCGCCGACCTCGACCACGCACTGCAACAACAACTGCCCGATGCGCTGATCGTCGACGTCAACCTGCCTGACGAAAGCCTCACCGGCCTGGAATATGCCGCCAGCCTGCAACAACGCCTGGATGAACCGCTGCCGCTGCTGGTGATCACCACCCAGGATGATTTCGCCACCTACCTTGAAGCCGTGCGCGTTGGCGCCATGGGGTTTTTCACCAAGCCAGTCGATATCCCACAACTGGAAAACCGCCTGGAGCGCTGTTTTGCCCAGCAACAGGGGGAACCGTACCGGGTGCTGATCATCGATGATGACCGCGAACTGGCCAGCCGCTTCAGCCTGATTCTGCGCGGCGCCAATATGCTGGTGGAGATGCTTCACGAACCGGCTGATATCTTCGCCCGCATGCGCAGCTTCAACCCCGAAGTGGTGCTGCTGGACGTGAGCATGCCCGGCTGTACCGGTCCCGAGCTGGCACAGATCATCCGCATGAACGACGACTGGCTGCGTGTACCCATCGTTTACCTGTCGGCGGAAACCGATATCAACCGGCAGATGAACGCACTGATCAAGGCCGGCGATGACTTCGTCACCAAACCGATTTCCGACAACGCCCTGGTCGCCGCCGTGTTCTCCCGCGCCCAGCGCGCGCGCCTGCTGAGCAATGCGCTGTCGCGCGACAGCCTCACCGGGCTACTCAAGCATGCCGACATCAAAGAGCAGGCGGCAGTCGAACTGGAGCGTGCGCAGCGCAGCGGCAAACCCGCCAGCGTGGCCATGCTCGATATCGATTTCTTCAAGAAGGTTAACGACAGTTACGGCCACGCCGCCGGCGACAACGTGATTCGTGCCCTGGCCAACTTGCTGCGCCAGCGCCTGCGGCGCATCGACAGCCTGGGACGTTACGGCGGCGAAGAGTTCCTCGTGGTGCTGCCGGACTGCCCGCCCGATCAAGCCTTACGGATTCTTGATGAAATCCGCCAGCGCTTTGCCGACCTGCACTTTATTGCCGACGGCCAGCAATTTTCGGTCACGCTGAGCGCCGGCATTGCCTCCACCGATGATGCACCGGCAAGTGCCGACGACCTGCTGGATAAGGCCGACCGCGCGCTCTACACCGCTAAACACGGCGGACGCAATCAAGTGCGATAGCCGCCGTCGAACAGCCCCTCGACCTGCCACCACCTCACGCCACTGGCCAACGCTCAGCCGGGATGGGCTGCGCCTGCTCGCCAGACAAGCTTTACAAATCATGTCGAAGCCTGAACTCTGCGGCATATTGTTGTACAAAGGTTGTGCAAAACAAATAACCCTGTATCAGGAGATTTTTATGTTTGCCCAACTGACTTCGACCACTCAACGCCTCAAGCGCACCCTAATGCTCACAACTGCCGCACTGACATTCGCGGCAATGCCAGCGTTCGCCGACATGCACGGTGATAAGAAAGACATCGTCGACAGCGCGGTTGCCGCCGGCCAATTCAACACCCTGGTGACCGCTGTAACCGCCGCCGGCCTTGCTGAAACCCTCAAAGGTGAAGGCCCTTTCACCGTTTTCGCCCCCACTGACGCGGCGTTTGCCAAGATCCCTAAAGCCGACCTCGACGCCTTATTGGCCGACAAGGAAAAGCTCACCGCCGTGCTCACTTATCACGTCGTACCCGGCAAGCTGATGGCCGCTGACCTGGCCGGGAAAACCAGCCTGAAAACTGTACAAGGTGGTGAGCTGACACTGGACACCAGCAATGGCGTGACCGTCGACGGTGCAGCCGTCACGAGTGCCGACATTGAAGCCAGTAATGGTGTGATCCATGTCATCGACTCAGTCGTACTGCCCAAGTAAACCGCACCAACGCTGCACAAAAGCCGACCCTGTTTAGGGTCGGCTTTTTTGTTGGCGGACCGATGAGATGTAGCCAGACTTGGCTTTGTGAAATTTATCGCGTAGATTTTCATGAAATTATTTAAATAGAATTTCATGAGGCGCGCCATGTTCAAACAATCCGCCCAGCACATCGGCACCTACTACGCCGGCACCTACCCCGGCGCCATCCCGCTGCGCCCGCGTCTGCAGGAAGCGTTGCAATGTGATGTGCTGATTATCGGCGGTGGTTTCAGCGGGCTGCACAGCGCGCTGCGTCTGGCCCTGGCGGGCAAGAAGGTGGTGCTGCTGGAAGCCAGCCGCCTGGCCTGGGCGGCCTCTGGGCGCAACGGTGGTCAGGCGCTGCCGGGTTGGTCCTGCGATATGCCGCCGTTTGAGAAGGCATTAGGCCTGGAGCGCGCCCGCCGCCTGTGGGACAGCATGGTCTGGGCCGCCGAAGAAATGCGCGAGCTGCCCGAGCGGCACAACTTCGATATCGACTACCGCACCGGCGCGATCTATACCGCCGTACTGCCGCGCCGTGTGCGCCAGTTGCAGGATAGCCTGGAAGAAGCCGAGCAGAAATACGGCTATACGCAGCTGAGCTTTATCCCCAAGGACGAACTGCCACAGTGGATCGCCAGCCCACGCTACCTGGCCGCACTGCATGATAGCGGTGCCGCGCACCTCAACCCGCTGAAACTGGCCCAAGGCCTGGCCGATGCCATCGAGAAGGCTGGCGGCAAAATCTTCGAGCAGAGCAAGGCGCTGAGCTATCAGGAAACGGCTGACGGTTATGTAGCGCGCAGCGAACACGGCGAGGTGCGCAGTGACGTGCTGGTACTGGCCTGCAATGCCTATATCGACAAGCTCGATCCGCAACTGTCGAAACGCCTGCTGCCGGTCGGTTCCTACCAGGTTGCCACCGCGCCACTGGACCCGGAGCTGGCGCGCTCACTGTTCCCGCGTGGCACCTGCGCCATCGACAACCAGTTTGTACCCGACTACTTCCGCGTCACCCCGGACAACCGCCTGCTGTTCGGCGGCGGCTGCACCTACCTCGGTGGTATCCCCGCGGACGTGCCGGCAGCCACACGGCCGTATCTGGAGCGGGTGTTCCCGCAACTGCGCGGCGTGCAGATCGACTACGGCTGGGGCGGGCATATCGACTGCACCATGCACCGCACCCCGGACGTCGGCCGCAGCGGGCAGAAGTACTGGCTACAGGGCTTCTCCGGCCACGGCATCCTGCCGACCCTGGCTGCCGCCCGCGCGGTCAGCGATGCGATCCTCGGCGACGCCGACCTACTTGAGCTGTACCAGGGCCTGAGCAACCCGCGCTTCCCCGGCGGCGATCTATTGGCCGCGCCGATCGAAGCGGTGGGCAAGGCTTGGTATCGCCTGCGCGATGTGATTTAAGGAAGTTGACCATGGATATGCAGGAAGAAGTCGAAGGTCTGGCGATCCTGATCCGCGACCTGCGCAAGCACAAGAACCTCACCCTCGGTGAGCTGGCCGCGCGTATCGACCGTTCGGTAGGCTTTCTCTCCCAGGTCGAGCGCGGCCTGTCACGCCCAACCGTGGCCGACCTCACCGCGATCAGCGAAACCCTCGGCGTGCCGACCACCTATTTCTACAGCCTGAGCAAACCGCGCGACGTGCCCTGGGTCACCCGTCCCGGCGAGCGCCGTACGCTGTATTACGCCGGTGGCATCACCGATGTACTCGCCTCACCGACCATGGCTGGCGGCTTCTCCATGCTCGAAAGCCGTTTGGACCCGGGCGCCACCAGCGGCGACGGGCATTTGAACGACAGCTCCGAGCAAGGCGGCTTCGTCCTCGAAGGCGAATTGACGATCTGGTACGGCGACGCCGCCGAGCCGGTCACCCTCGGCCCGAATGACAGCTTCCAGCTGCCGCCGCACGCGCAGTTTCGCTACGCCAACCTTTCCGATTCCCCCACACGAGTGCTCTGGGTCTTCACCTGACCCGTGCAGATAGCCGCCATGACAATAACAACAGCATTCCCCGACCTGCTCAGCGAAGTCCGCGCCTTCCGCGCCGCCAACCCCGAAGTGCGCTATGTCGACCTGATCAGCCTGGACATCCCCGGGCATTTCTACGGCAAGCGCTACCCCATCGACATGCTCGAGAAGGTCGCCGCCGGCAGCCCGCTGAAAATCCCGCAAAACTGCGTGCTGCTTGGCGTACAGGGCGGCCTGCACCCGATTGGCGATTACTGCTTCAACGACGGCGACCCGGATGCACCGCGCCGGCTGATTCCCGGCACGCTCAAACCGGTGCGCTGGGAAAGCCAACCGCTGGGGCAGATGCTGATCAGCTCCGACGGCACCGAAGCGCCGATCGAGTTCGAGCCGCGTGAAGTACTCGCTCGCGTACTCAAGCGCTTGGAAGCACGCGGTATCCGCCCGGTGGTGGCGTTCGAGCTGGAGTTCTACCTGTTTGATCGCAAGCTGCAGGGCGGCCTGCCGCAGTTCCCTCGCGACCCGTTGTGCGGCGATGAAGACGACCAGCCGAATATGCATATCGAACGCCTGTCGCGCTTCGCCGATGTACTGCACGAGATCGTCGACGCCGCCAATGAGCAAGGCGTGGACGCCAACGTGATCACCGCCGAACTCGGCCCTGGTCAGTTCGAGATCAACTTCGGCCATTGCGACGACGGCCTGCGCGCCGCCGACTGGGCCGCCCTGTTCTGCCGCAGCACCCGCGGCGTGGCGCTCAAACATGGCCAGCGCGCCAGCTTTATGAGCAAGCCTTACCTCCACGCGCCGGGCAGCGGCATGCATGTGCACGTAAGCCTGTATGACGCCGCCGGCCACAACCTGCTCGACGGCGACCAGCAGCGACCACTGCGCCACGCCGTGGCCGGCTGCCTGGAACTGCTGCCGCACTGCATGCCGATCTTCGCCGCCAACCACAACGCCTTCCGCCGCTACGGTGCCATGGTCAACGCCGCCAGCCGCGCCAGCTGGGGCTTCGAGGACCGCGATGCGTGCATCCGCATTCCCGAATCGGACGGCAAGAACCTGCGCATCGAACACCGCCTGGCCGGCGCCGATGCCAACCCTTATCTGGTGCTGGCGGCGATTCTCACCGGCATGGAACACGGCCTGGATGCCGGCCAGGAGCCGATTGCCCCGCTCAACGAAAACCGCCAGAGCGGCATCGAATTCCCTCAGGACATGCTCGGCGCAGTCAGCGCCATGCGCGACCATCCGGTGGTCAACCAGGGCCTGGGCAGTGAATTCGTGATGGTCTACTGCGAAAACAAGCGCCAGGACCATCTGGCTTTTATGCAGGAAGTGAGTGCACGAGAGTACCGCTGGTTTCTCTAAGAGACAGCGCGCCCGTTGCCATGGCAGCGGGCGCGCGGCTTCAACGCAACAGATACACCGCCAGCCCGACCAACGCCGACACCAGCAACACCTCCATCACCCCGCGTTTGAAGCGCAGCAGCGCCAGCGCCGCGCCCACGGCCAATAGCGCCGACGGCCAGTCGAAAGTGCCGGCAAAACCCTGCGGCCAGAACACGTGATAGGCAAAGAACAGCGCCAGATTAAGGATCACCCCCACCACTGCCGCAGTAATCGCGGTCAGGGGTGCGGTGAATTTCAGCTCGCCGTGGGTGGATTCCACCAGCGGCCCGCCGGCGAGGATGAACAGAAAGGACGGTAAAAAGGTGAACCAGGTGACCAGCGCTGCCGCCAGCGCGCCGCTGACAAAGCCCGAATCACCACCGAACACCGGCTGCAGATAGGCGCCGACAAAGGCCACAAACGCCACCACCATGATCAGCGGCCCCGGCGTGGTTTCGCCCAGGGCCAGACCGTCGATCATCTGCGTCGGGGTCAGCCAGCCGTAATGGCCAATGGCACCCTGGTAGACATAAGGCAGCACCGCATAGGCGCCGCCAAAGGTCAGCAGCGCCGCCTTGGTAAAGAACCAGGCCATCTGCGTCAGCGTGCTGTCCCAGCCGAACAGCCAGGTCAGCAGGCCCATCGGCAGCAACCAAAGCAGCGCCCCCACCACCAGCAGCAGCGCCAGGCGTGATGCGCGAAAGCGCGTATGCGCCAGCGGCGGGCTGTCATCATCGATCAGCGCCGGGCCATAGTTCGCGTCCTGCGCCGCATGCCCGCCCCCCAGGCTGAACTGTTGCGGCAACAGGCGACCACCGAGATAACCGAGTAGCGCTGCACCAATCACGATCAACGGAAACGGCAGATTGAAGGCAAAGATGGCGACAAAGGATGCGCCGGCAATGCCCCACAGCCAGTTGTTCTTCAACGCCCGTGAGCCGATGCGCCAGGCCGCCTGCATGACGATAGCGGTCACCGCCGGCTTGATCCCATAGAAAATCCCCGCCACCAGCGGCACATCACCGAAGGCGATATACAGCCAGGACAGGCCCATCAGGATAAACAGCGACGGCAGCACAAACAGCACCCCGGCGATCACCCCGCCCCAGGTGCGGTGCAACAGCCAGCCGATATAGGTGGCCAGCTGCTGCGCCTCTGGCCCCGGCAGCAGCATGCAGTAGTTCAGCGCATGCAGAAAACGCCGCTCGGACAGCCAGCGGCGCTTCTCCACCAACTCCTGATGCATGATCGCGATCTGTCCAGCCGGCCCGCCGAAGCTGATCAGCCCCAGTTTCAGCCAAAACCAGAAGGCCTCGCCCAGGCTGACGGCGGGTGGCGCAGACGGTGCGGACGATTCAGGCATACAAGCTACTCACGGCAATAAACGCGGTCGCACTATAGCGCGAGCGCGTGACGATTTAAGCGCGCACCGCTCAAGCCCGGACGCAGATTTCCGTATACTGAGCGCCGCTGCATCCCCTTCAACCTGCCCGTGAAGCGCCCCGTGAAAATCCGCCAATCGATAGTAAGCCTGCTGCTGATTTGCAGCTGCGTTGTAGTTGCATCGAACACCCAGGCTGCACCCGCCAAACAACAGGACCTGGCCGCCGGCAGCGCGCTGCTGGTCGATCTGCAAACCAATCAGGTGCTCTACGAGCGTAACGCCGGCAGCGTGGTGCCAATTGCTTCGGTGACTAAACTGATGACCGCCATGGTCACCCTCGACGCCAAACTGCCGCTGGATCAGCAGCTGCCGATCATGATTCGTGACACCCATGAAATGCGCGGCGTGTTCTCCCGCGTGCGCGTGGGCAGCGAGCTGAGCCGCCGCGACATGCTGCTGCTGGCCCTGATGGCCTCGGAAAACCGCGCCGCCGCCAGCCTGGCACACCACTACCCGGGCGGCCACGCGGCCTTTGTCGCGGCGATGAATGCCAAGGCCCGCGCCCTGGGCATGAAGCATTCGCGCTTTGTCGAGCCCACCGGCTTGTCGGAACACAACGTCTCCAGCGCCCGCGACCTGGTGCTGATGCTCAAGGCCGCACGCCAGTACCCGCTGATCAGCCAGTTCAGCACCACCTCGGAAAAGACCCAGGCGTTCCGCAAACCCAACTACACCCTGGGTTTTCGCAACACCAACAACCTGGTACGCAAACCGGGCTGGAGCGTGCAGCTGAGCAAAACCGGCTACACCGGCGAAGCCGGCCGCTGCCTGGTGATGAATACAGTGATGAATAACCGCCCGGTAGCGTTCGTGGTGCTGGATGCCTTCGGCAAATACACCCATATGGCCGACGCCAATCGCCTCAAGCGCTGGCTGGAAACGGGCAAGGTCACCGCCGTGCCGCCAGCGGCCATCAGCTACCGCCAGCAGAAACTGGCGCAGCGCCAGGCCAACGCCACGCAGTAAACCACCCATGCAATAAGGCCCGCAGACAGCGGGCCTTATTCGTTCTGGCAGTCGTTCAGCCGCTGTTCAAGCCAAACAATGGCTGACGTGTGCCGAACACCAGAAAGCGCGCCAGCTCAGGGAGCGGCAACGCCTTACTGATCAGGTAGCCCTGCACCTGATCGCAGCCGTATTGGCGCAGCAGTGCCAGTTGTTCGGCATTTTCTACGCCCTCGCCCACCACCTGCAGGTTGAGGTTGTGCGCCAGGTTGATCATCGCCCGCACCAATTGGCGATTCTCCGCACGCTCACACATGCCGCCGACAAAGCTCTTGTCGATCTTCAGCAGGGTGATCGGTAAGTTGTTCAAGTGCACAAAGGAAGAGAAGCCGGTGCCGAAGTCGTCCAGCGAGAAGCGCACACCGAGGCGACCGAGGGCCAGCATGGTCTGCTGTACCTGATCGCTGCGGCGCATCACCGCGGTTTCGGTCAGCTCGAATTCCAGCCACTGCGCATCCACGCCACGCTCTTCGATCAGCCGACTGAGGGTTGGCAACAGCTGGCTGTCCTGAAACTGGCGAAATGACAGGTTGACCGCCATATGCAGCGCTGGCAGACCACGCCCGCGCAGCCACTGCATATCGCGCAGCGCACGGCTGATCACCCAGTAGCCGAGCGGTACGATCAACCCGCTCTCTTCAGCCAGCGGTACAAATTCATTGGGCGCCAGCAAGCCGTGCACGCTGTGGCGCCAGCGCACCAGTGCTTCCAGGCCGAGGATGCGTCCGGTTTGTAAACACAGGCGCGGCTGGTAGTGCAGCTCCAGCTCGTCACGGCGCAGGGCGCGACGCAGTTCGCTTTCCAGGTCAGCCTGGTTGCGCGCACTGCGGTTGATCCGCTCGTCATAAACATGAAAAGAGCAGCCCTGCTGGCTCTTAGCCTGCTGCATGGCGATATGCGCATGCCACATCAGTGGGTCGGCGCTGCTCGTGGCGCGGGAATGGGCCAGGCCGAGGCTGCAACCGATCAGCAGACTTTCGCCGTCAATCCAGTAGGGCTCGCCAAGGGCTTCGGTAATCTGTGCGGCTAAGCGCTCTGAGCGCTGCGGGTCGCGTCGGCTGTCGATCAGCAAGGCAAATTCATCGCTGCCCAGGCGCGCCACTTGGTCGCCTGCCTGCAGCTGCGCCTTGATCCGCGACACCACTTGCAGAATCAGACTGTCGCCACCCTGGTAGCCGAGGGCATCGTTGGCGTGGCGGAAGTTGTCCAGATCGAGGTGGCCGAGGGTCAGGCCACGGCCTTCATACTCGGCCAGGCGCGCGGCCAGCAGGGTCTGGAATCCTTGGCGATTGGCAATGCCGGTCAGGGCATCCTGATCCGCCAGGCGGTGCAAGGTGTCGTTGAGTTTGCCGTACTCACGGGCATAGCGCAGGCAGCGACGCAGCACCTCGCTGCTGAGCTGATGACGCACCAGCCAGTCGCAGACACCCTCGGGCTCGACGTCGGGCTCAGCATCCAACAGTAGGACAATCGGCAGGGAACAGCGCCCGGAGGCAGGCAGGTATTGGGGGGTGGTGAGGAGCAAGGCGTTGCTGGGTTTATCGAACAGCGCGCTGGCCGCCTCCCAGGACGGTGCGGTGATCAGCGCATAACCGCTGCCGAGCGCACCCAGACGCTCACGCAGCAACTGCGCCCAGCCCGGCGTTTCCGCCAGCAACAGCAAGCGTAATGGTTCGACGAACGCGGACAAACAACTTCCCCCACAGCACAAATAAAGAGCATTACAACCGCTCGGATGCGTCGTAATCGACGTCTAATCACGCACATCCTTGTGTCAGTGGCGCGTGTCCTGCGGCGAGGCTGGACCCGAAAGTGGCACCAGAGTACTGGAATAGGAAAATTAACCAAGCCTGGCGGTTTGCCATTATGTGCACTGCGACACACTTCCAGATGGTCACGGCACAATGCGCCAGGCCTGTTAAAATGCGCGCCCACTTCACCTGACGATTGATTCCATGTCCCGACTGAACCCCCGGCAGCAGGAAGCCGTGAACTATGTCGGCGGCCCACTTTTGGTGCTCGCCGGCGCAGGCTCCGGCAAGACCAGCGTGATTACCCGCAAGATCGCCCACCTGGTGCAGAACTGCGGCATCCAGGCCCGCCATATCGTCGCCATGACCTTTACCAACAAGGCGGCGCGCGAGATGAAAGAGCGTGTCAGCTCTCTGCTCAAAGGCCCCGAGGCCCGCGGCCTGACTGTCTCGACCTTCCACAACCTGGGCATGAACATCATCCGCAAGGAATACGCGCGCCTGGGCTACAAGCCGGGTTTCTCGATCTTCGATGACGGCGATATCAAGGCGCTGCTCACCGACATCATGCAGAAGGAATATGCCGGTGATGACGGTGCGGACGAGATCAAGAACATCATCGACAGCTGGAAGAATGACCTGATCCTGCCCGAGCAGGCCCTGGCCGGCGCCCGCAACCCCAAGGAGCAGACTGCGGCCATCGTCTACCTGCACTACCAGCGCACCCTGCGCGCCTACAACGCGGTGGACTTTAACGACCTGATCCTGCTGCCGGTGATGCTGTTTCAGGAACACGCCGACATCCTGGAAAAATGGCAGAACCGCATCCGTTATCTGCTGGTCGACGAATACCAGGACACCAACGCCAGCCAGTATTTACTGGTGAAGCTTTTGGTGGGCATGCGCAACCAGTTCACCGTGGTCGGCGACGATGACCAGTCGATCTACGCCTGGCGCGGTGCGCGCCCGGAAAACCTGATGCTGCTGAAAGAGGATTACCCCTCGTTGAAGGTGGTGATGCTTGAGCAGAACTATCGCTCCACCAGCCGCATCCTCAAGTGCGCCAACATCCTCATTGCCAACAACCCACATGCCTTCGAGAAACAGCTGTGGAGCGAGATGGGCATGGGTGACGAGATCCGCGTGATCCGTTGCCGCAATGAAGACGCCGAGTGTGAACGGGTGGCCCTGGAAATCCTCACCGAGCACCTGCGCACCCAGCGCCCTTACAGCGATTACGCCATCCTCTACCGCGGCAACTACCAGGCCAAACTGATGGAGCTGAAGCTGCAGCACCATCAGATTCCCTATCGCCTCTCGGGCGGCACCAGCTTCTTCGCCCGCCAGGAGGTGAAGGACCTGATGAGTTACTTCCGCCTGTTGGTCAACCCGGATGATGACAACGCCTTTCTGCGCGTGATCAACGTGCCGCGCCGCGAAATCGGCTCGACCACCCTGGAAAAGCTCGGCAACTACGCCACCAACCGCAAGATCAGCATGTACGCAGCCGCTGGCGAGATCGGCCTGGGCGAGCAACTGGATGCGCGCTACACCGAGCGCCTGGCGCGCTTTACCAAATGGATGGACCGGGTGCGCCAGGAATGCGCGCAGAACGATCCGATTGCGGCGATCCGCAGCATGGTGATGGACATCGACTACGAGAACTGGCTGCGGCAGAACGCTTCCAGCGACAAAGTCGCCGACGCACGCATGGGCAACGTCTGGTTCCTGGTCGAAGCGCTGAAGAACACCCTGGAGCGCGACGAAGAGGGTGACATGACCATCGAGGATGCTATCGGCAAGCTGGTGCTGCGCGACATGCTCGAACGTCAGCAGGAAGAAGAGGAAGGCGCCGAAGGCGTGCAGATGATGACCCTGCACGCTTCCAAGGGCCTGGAATACCCCTCGGTTTATATTCTCGGCGTGGAGGAAGAAATCCTTCCCCACCGTTCCAGTATCGAGGCCGATACGGTCGAGGAAGAGCGGCGTCTGGCCTATGTCGGCATCACCCGCGCCAAACGCAACCTGACCATGACCTTTGCCGCCAAGCGCAAACAGTACGGTGAAGTCATCGACTGCTCGCCGAGTCGTTTCCTTGATGAATTGCCGCCTGAAGATCTGGTCTGGGAAGGCCTGGAAGACGCAGCACCGGAGGTTAAAGCCGCCACCGGCAACTCGGCGCTGGCCAATATGCGCGCCCTGCTAAAAAAATAACCGGCAACACCGCGCGGGCACAGATAGACGTATTTCGTCACCGCCTGCATCCGCGCTACGCTGCACCATTACATCCCGGCGCAGACCGGGTATCAGAAAGAACGACGAGGGTAACCGCGTGGAAGCGCTGAAACAGAAGATTCGCGATGAAGGCACCGTGCTCTCGGAGCATGTACTCAAGGTTGATGCCTTTCTCAATCACCAGATCGACCCCAAGCTGATGCAGCAGATCGGCCATGAGTTTGCCCAGCGTTTTGCCGGCCAGAACATCACCAAGATCGTCACCATCGAAGCCTCGGGCATTGCTCCGGCAGTGATGGCAGGCCTGGAATTAGGCGTACCGGTTATTTTTGCGCGCAAGTACCAGTCACTCACGCTCAAGGACGACTTGTACATCTCCAAGGTGTTTTCCTTCACCAAGCAGACCGAAAGCACGCTGGCCATTTCGGCCAAGCACTTGGGCGCCCACGACCATGTCCTGTTAATTGACGATTTTCTCGCCAACGGCCATGCCGCGCGCGCCCTTATTGATCTGATCGGCCAGGCCGGCGCAAGCATTGCCGGTATCGGTGTGGTGATCGAAAAATCCTTCCAGCGCGGCCGCGCCGAGCTGGACGCGCAGGGCTACCGAGTCGAGTCGCTGGCGCGCATTGATTCACTCAAGGATGGTCAGGTCAGCTTTATTGATTAAGGGCCGTAGCCCACCGGGAATTGCCTTGAGCCGTTTCTAGCGCCCACAAAAAAGCCGCCTTTTCAGGCGGCTTTTTCACAGCAGCGTCAGGCGACTTACAGGCCGGACATCTTCTGGATTGCGCCACGCAGCTCGTCATCCGAGCAATCGGCACAAGTGCCTTTCGGCGGCATGGCGTTGATGCCGGCAATCGCGGTTTTCAGGATAGCGTCGATACCACCTTCTTTATCAGCACGTGCCTTCCAGGCAGCGGTGTCGCCAATTTTCGGCGCACCCAAGATACCTGGGGTGTGGCAAGCACCGCAGTGCTTGGCAATGATGTCATCGGCAGTACGCGCACCGCCGCCAGCAGCAACGGCTACAGCACCCACGCCCTTGCATTCTTCGCCCATCACACAGACTTGGCCAACCGGCTTCAGTCGGTCAGCAATGGCATCGTCGGTCGTGGCCTGAGCAGTCACTGCCCACAGGGCCAATACGGTAGCCGGTGCTACCAGGAGCTTTTTAATCAGGTTCACGGTACACCCTCTTCGTGGCTAGTCACGCTCGCGGCCACGGTTTCGCGAGCGGGTAGCAGTATAACGGCAAGCCGGGCTGGCCGAAACAACCCAGATTGTCGCAGGGTTATTTAGAAATTGGCCGGCGTAGTCGCACTGATCAGCCGGGCAGGCTGTTCGAATGGGTTACGGAAACGGTGCGGCTTGCTGCTCTCGAAGTAGTAGCTATCGCCCGGTTCAAGGATAAACACCTCGTCGCCGACGGTCAGTTCCAGCTTGCCTTCAACCAGCATGCCGGCCTCTTCACCTTCGTGGGCGTACATCTCATCGCCTGTGTCAGTGCCGCTCGGGTAGGTTTCATCGAGGAAGGAAATGGCCCGGCTAGGATGGGCCTTACCCACCAGTTTCATGGTGATGGCCCCACTGCAGATATCGGTGAGTTCGGCGGCGCGATAGACCACCTGGGCCTGGCTGTCCTGCTCCACATCCAGGGAGAAGAACTCCACCAGTGACATGGGGATACCCGCCAACACCTTTTTCAACGAACTGATCGAAGGGCTTACGCTGTTCTTCTCGATCATCGAAATGGTGCTGTTGGTGACGCCCGCCCGTTTGGCGAGTTCACGCTGGGAAAGGCCTTTGAGTTTGCGAATGGATTGCAGTCGAACACCGACGTCCAATGCTGGAGTCCCCCTTGGGAGTGATACGGAAAAGTCGCCGTATCATGGCATAGCGTTCAGAATTTACAACACTCGCGTTCAAACTCGTCTACAGCGTGGCTGTTAATGCCCGAGGTAGAGCAGCGGAGCCCGCCGCAGGTTGCAGAAAAGCTGATAAGGAATACTGCCGGCCTGGGTGGCCACGTCGCTGGCGAGGACCTGTTTACCCCACAGCTCGACCCGGCTGCCCAGGCCCGCTTGTGGCAGATCAGTCAAATCGACGGTGAGCATGTCCATCGACACGCGGCCGATCAGGCGGGTCAGTTGGCCGTCCACCGCCACTGGCGTACCGGTAGGTGCATGGCGTGGGTAACCGTCGGCATAGCCCATGGCAACTACGCCAACGCGTGTAGGCCGCTCGCTGACAAAGCGTGCGCCATAGCCCACCGGCTCGCCGGCCGGCAGTTCGCGCACGCTGATGATCTTCGACTCCAGGGTCATGACAGGTTGCAGACGCGCGGCCACGGCCTGCGCCTGTTCGAACGGTGTGGCGCCGTAGAGCATGATGCCGGGACGCACCCAGTCGCTCGGCACATTGGGCCAACCCAATACGGCTGGCGAATTGCGCAGGCTGACCTCGGCGACTATGCCCTGGCGCGCCTGCTGAAACACCGCCAACTGCTCAGCACTGCGCGGGCAATCCAGCTCGTCGGCACGGGCGAAGTGGCTCATCAGCACAATCTTCGCCACCTTGCCGCTGGCCAGCAGGCGCTGATAGGCCGCCTGGTAATCGGCCGGGTGTAGGCCGACGCGGTGCATGCCGCTGTCCATCTTCAGCCACACCGTCAGCGGTCGGCGCACAGCGCTGCGCTCAATCACCTCCAGCTGCCACAGCGAATGCACCACACACCACAGTTCGTGCTGCTCGATCAGCGGCAATTCGTCGGCTTCGAAAAAGCCCTCCAGCAACAAAATCGGTCCGCGAATACCGGCCTCGCGCAGCTGCAGCGCTTCCTCGATACAGGCCACGGCAAAACCATCGGCCTGCTCCTGCAACGCCTGGGCACAACGCACCGCGCCATGGCCGTAGGCATCCGCCTTGATCACCGCCAGGGCGCGGGCGCCGCTGACTTCACGGGCCAGTTGGTAGTTGTGACGCAAGGCTTGCAGGTCGATCAGGGCGCGGGCAGGACGCATGACGTTCTCGGCTATCAGCAGTTTTCAGAAGTAAAAAAGCCCGGTGTGATGGCCGGGCAAACACTTATCGCAAACGGGACGGGCCGATTTACAGGGCGGCCACGATCATCATTTCCACCAGCACCTCAGGCTTGTACATCTTCGCCTCGACGCAAGCCCGTGCAGGCGCCGCGCCTGGCGCGACCCAGGCATCCCAGACCTGATTAAGCCCGGCGTAATCGCGGTCCATGTCCTTCAGGTAGATGGTCACGGAAAGGATCTTCGACTTGTCGCTGCCGGCCTCGGCCAACATGCGGTCGGTATTGGCCAAGGTTTCGCGGGTTTGCTGCACGATGTCGCCGCTGTAGTCGTCCGCCAGTTGCCCGGCCAGGTAGACCGTGCCGTTATGGATGACGATTTCGCTGTAACGACTTTCAGTGTGCAGGCGCTGTACTGACATGCTTGTGACTCTCCTGGGAACGACTGTAACGGGAAATATCCAGGCCTTCGGCGCTGATCTGCGGACGCTTTTTCGCCATCAGATCGGCAAGCAGGCGACCGGAGCCGCAGGCCATGGTCCAGCCCAGTGTGCCGTGACCGGTGTTGAGGAACAAATTACGCAAGCCGGTGGCACCGACAATCGGCGTGCCGTCCGGGGTGGCCGGGCGCAGGCCGGTCCAGAATTCGGCCTGGCGCAGATCGCCGCCTTGCGGGTAGAGATCGGCGGTAATCATTTCCAGGGTTTCGCGGCGACGCGGGTTGAGGCTCAGGTCGAAGCCGGCGATTTCCGCCATGCCACCCACGCGGATGCGGTTATCGAAACGGGTGATCGCCACCTTGTAGGTTTCATCGAGGATGGTCGAGGTCGGCGCCATCGCCACATTGGTGATTGGCACGGTCAGCGAGTAACCCTTGAGCGGGTAAACCGGCGCCTTGATGCCCAGTGGCTTGAGCAGTTGCGGACTGAAGCTGCCGAGCGCCAGCACGAAGCGGTCGGCGGTTTCCAGCTTGCCGTCGATCCACACGCCATTGACCCGGTCGCCCACGGCGTCGATCCGCTGAATGTCCTGACCGAAACGGAATTCCACCCCCAGCGCCTTGGCCATCTCAGCCAATTTGGTGGTGAACAGCTGACAATCGCCAGTCTGGTCGTTGGGCAGACGCAGCGCGCCGGCCAGCTTGTCGGTCACAGCGGCCAGGGCCGGCTCAACGCGAGCAATACCAGCGCGGTCGAGCACTTCATATGGCACACCGGATTGCTGCAGCACGGCGATGTCTTTCGCCGCGTTATCCAGTTGCGCCTGGGTGCGGAACAGCTGGGTGGTGCCCAGGCTGCGACCTTCATAGGCGATGCCGGTTTCCGCGCGCAGCTCGTCGAGGCAGTCGCGGCTGTACTCGGACAAACGCACCATGCGCTCCTTGTTCACCGCGTAACGGCTGGCGGTGCAGTTGCGCAGCATCTGCGCCATCCACAGGTATTGGTCGATATCGGCGGTGGCCTTGATCGCCAGCGGTGCGTGTTTTTGCAGCAGCCACTTGATCGCTTTCAGCGGCACGCCCGGGGCAGCCCATGGCGAAGCGTAGCCAGGGGACACCTGGCCAGCGTTGGCGAAGCTGGTTTCCATGGCCGGGGCGTGCTGCCGGTCGACCACCACCACTTCAAAACCCTGACGCGCCAGGTAATACGCACTGGCTGTACCAATCACACCGCTGCCGAGAACTAAAACCCGCATGCCGCTCTCCTCGCCGCGACAATGCGCGACGGATAATTCCTGAGATCACAATTGAGCGCAGTATAGGAAGAGATCACCAGTGCTTTTCACTATATAAATAGCTATATTTGGCGACAATTCTTGGCAAAATCGCCTTCTACAGAGGGGTATCCACCGTGCGCACCCAACATCAGAGCCGCCGCGAACTGGACAAGATCGACCGCAATATCCTGCGGATCCTGCAGGAAGACGGGCGCATCAGCTTTACCGAGCTGGGTGAGCGGGTCGGCCTGTCGACCACGCCCTGCACCGAACGCGTACGCCGCCTGGAGCGCGAAGGGATCATCATGGGCTACCACGCCCGGCTCAACCCGCAGCAGCTCAAGGCCAGCCTGTTGGTGTTTGTCGAGATCAGCCTGGACTACAAGTCCGGCGACACCTTCGAGGAGTTCCGCCGCGCCGTACTGAAGCTGCCGCATGTTCTCGAATGCCACTTGGTGTCCGGCGACTTCGACTACCTGGTGAAGGCGCGGATCAACGAAATGGCCAGCTACCGCAAGCTGCTCGGCGACATCCTGCTCAAGCTGCCGCATGTGCGTGAGTCGAAGAGCTACATCGTGATGGAAGAAGTGAAAGAGAGCCTGAGCCTGCCGATTGCCGACTAGCCGTCAGACTAGAACTTGGCGGGTAGTCGCAATCAACTGATGCACCTGCTTTGCCACCTCCGGTTCGATCATCTGCTCCGGCCCCTGACCACGCGGGCACGGCAGGCTTGGCGTGGTGCCGAACAGCCGGCAGATCAGCGGGCGCTGGTCATACACTGTGCACCCTTGCGGGCCGAGGTGTACGCAGTTGTACTCAGCCAGCGCGGCGTCATGCTCGGCATCACTCTTTACCGGCAGCCGCGACATCTCTTCGGATGAAGCCGTGACCGGGCCGCAGCAATCGTGGCAGCCCGGCACGCAGGCGAAACTGGGAATCTGCAAACGCAGCTGATCGATCTTGCGACTGGTGCAACTCATGGACGTGATCCTGAAACACAGGCCGGCATAGTAACCGTGGCCAAAGTTGAATCGCGACAGGAGCAGCGGCTAACCGACGAAAATCCGCTTATTTCGCGATTGCCTCTTGGCGTTTGGCAAATCTCACGCTTATTCTTCGTAAAATTTTCCAAACATAATAATCAGGATTCCACACATGAACGCCCGCGTTCACCAGCCGGTTCACAGCAGCCAGCACGCCAACTCCTATTACGCCGCCAGCGCCAATCGCCAACTCGACTACCCCGCCCTGGGCGGTGAGTTGCGCACCGATGTGTGCATCGTCGGCGGTGGTTTTTCCGGCCTTAACACCGCCATTGAGCTGGCACAGAAAGGCCTCTCGGTGGTGCTGCTGGAAGCGCACAAGATTGGCTGGGGCGCCAGCGGGCGCAACGGCGGCCAACTGATTCGTGGCGTCGGCCATGGCGTGGAGCAATTTGAATCGGTGATTGGCGCGCAAGGCGTGCGCGAACTGAAACTGATGGGCCTGGAAGCGGTGGAAATCGTCCGCCAGCGTATCGAGCAATTCAACATCGACTGCGACCTGACCTGGGGTTACTGCGACCTGGCCAACAAACCCAGCCACCTCGCTGACTTCGCCGAAGACATGGCCGAACTCAAGCAGCTGGGCTATCGCCATGAAATGCGCCTGCTGCAACCGGAGCAGATGCACGAAGTGGTCGGCTCCAACCGCTATGTTGGCGGCATGATCGACATGGGCTCCGGCCACCTGCACCCGCTCAATCTGGCTCTCGGCGAAGCTGCCGCGGCGCAGAGCCTGGGCGTACAACTGTTCGAGAATTCGGCAGTGACGCGCATCGACTATGGCAGTGAGGTCAAGGTTCACACTGCCCAAGGCGTGGTGCGCGCAACTACCCTAGTGCTCGGTTGCAACGCTTACCTGAATGGCCTGAACAGCAATCTGGGCGGTAAGGTGCTGCCCGCCGGCAGCTACGTGATTGCGACCGAACCGCTGTCCGAAGCCGAAGCACGGGCGATCATTCCGCAGAACATGGCGCTGTGTGACCAGCGCGTGGCCCTGGATTATTACCGCCTGTCCGCAGACCGGCGCTTGTTGTTCGGCGGTGCCTGCCATTATTCCGGCCGCGATCCTGCAGACATCGCCGGCTATATGCGACCGAAAATGCTGGAAGTCTTCCCGCACCTGAGCGACGTGAAAATCGACTACCAATGGGGCGGCATGATCGGCATCGGCGCCAACCGCCTTCCACAGATCGGCCGGCTCAAGGAACAGCCCAACGTGTATTACGCCCAGGCCTACTCGGGCCACGGCGTCAACGCCACGCACCTGGCCGGCAAACTGCTCGGCGAGGCCATCGCCGGCCAGGCCAGCAGCGGTTTCGATCTGTTCGCCAAGGTGCCACACATGACCTTCCCTGGCGGCAAACACCTACGCTCACCCCTGCTCGCACTGGGCATGCTCTGGCACCGGATGAAAGAACTGGTCTGACGTTCTACGCAGCAGGCCACAACGACCTGCTGCGCATTCCCCTCACAGCTTCCAGAACGGCAGCTGCGCCTCGCGCAGGGCCTGCCCGCGGCTCAGGTCGATATCCTTGAGCTGTTCATCGGTCAGCCTCAGCAGCGCGCGGCGAGTCGTCAGGCGTTGCCAGAATGTGTTCCAGCGGCGTACAGCTGGCTTCGCCGCATCCTTTTGAGCATACAGATGCCCGCCCGCAGACTGCTGCAGCTCGCCTGATTTCATTGTCAGCCTGACATCACTCAACCCGTTCATCGCCTGCTCCTGCCCGTAAGCCTGATGGGAGGTCATGATGAGTGACGCGGGAAAAGCATGACAGATTCAAAAATATACTTTTAAATCCATACAGATTTCAGAAACCAAGCTCTGAATGGTGGATTTGTTGCCTATCTGTACTGGCTTGGTGCGGCACACAGAGAAATTGCGAGGCAACTGTTATGACGCTTTACGTCAACCTGGCCGAGTTGCTCGGCGCCCGTATTGAGCAGGGTTTGTATCGCCCCGGCGATCGCCTGCCCTCCGTGCGCGCCCTCAGCCTGGAACATGGTGTGAGCCTGAGCACCGTGCAGCAGGCCTACCGCCACCTGGAGGATCAGGGCCTGGCCACGCCCAAGCCCAAGTCCGGCTACTTTGTGCCCCAGGCGCGCCAGCAGCCAGCGCTGCCGATGGTCAGCCGCGCCGCCCAGCGACCGGTGGATATTTCCCAGTGGGACCAGGTGCTCGAGCTGATCAGCCGGCCGCCAGGCGGTGATGTGCTGCAACTGGGGCGCGGCATGCCGGATATCAGCAGCCCAACCTTGAAACCGCTGCTGCGCACCCTGTCACGCATGAGCCGCCGCCAGGAGGTCAAGGAGCTGAGCTATGGCAGCCTGTATGGTGACCCTGGCCTGCGCGCACAACTGTCACGCCTGATGCTCGACTCCGGCTGCCAGATCGCCATTGAAGAGATCGTCACCACCACCGGCTGCCACGAAGCCCTGTCCGTGGCCATTCGCGCCGTGTGCGAGCCGGGCGACATCGTGGCCGTGGATTCACCGAGCTTTCATGGCGTGATGCAAGCACTCAAGGGCTACGGCATGAAGGCCCTGGAGCTGCCCACCGACCCGCTCACCGGGATCAGCCTGGAGGCGCTAGAGCTCGCGCTGGAGCAATGGCCGATCAAGGCCATCCAGCTCACCCCCAACTGCAACAACCCGCTCGGTTACATCATGCCGGAGGCCAACAAGCGCGCCCTGCTGGCCCTGGCGCAGCGCTATGACGTGGCGATTATCGAGGATGATGTTTACGGCGAGCTGGCCTACAGCTACCCACGCCCGCGCAGCATCAAATCATTCGACGAGGACGGTCGCGTGCTGTTCTGCAGCTCGTTTTCCAAAACCCTGGCGCCCGGCCTGCGGGCCGGCTGGATTGCCCCGGGTCGCTACCTGCAACAGGTGCTGCACCTCAAATACATGAGCACCGGCATGGCCGCACAACTCCCCCAGCTGGCCCTGGCCGAGTACATCGCCAGCGGGCATTACGAGCCGCACCTACGCCGGATGCGCAGCCAGTACGCGCGCAACCGCGATTGCATGATCGACTGGGTCAGCCGCTACTTCCCCGCCGGCACGCGGGTCAGCCGGCCCCAGGGCGGCTTTATGCTGTGGCTGGAGCTGCCACAGGGCTTTGACAGCCAACGCCTGAACCGTGAGCTGCAGCCATACAACATCCAGATCGCGCCCGGCAGCATCTTTTCCGCCGCCGGCAAATACCGCAATTGCCTGCGCATCAACTACGCCGGCCAACCCACTCCAGCGCTTGAACAGTCAATTCGCCAGGTCGGCGAATGCGTGGCCGCACTACTCGCCGAGCAACAGCTCGCACACAACAGCGCAGACGTTGCGGTCACGCCTTGATGGCCGCCACCTCGCTGAATGCACCCCGCTGAAACGCCAGCCAGACAAACAGTGCCGCGCCAATCGCCATTAGGATCGGCAGCGCATGACCGCTGACCCACTGACTGGCGGCACCGGTCGACAGCGGCCCAAGCAGACAACCCGCGCCCCAGAGCAGGGCGATGTGCGAGTTGGCGCGCACCAACGCATCGTCACGATAGCGCTGCCCGACCAGAATCAGCGACAGGGTGTACAGGCCGCCCGCGCTGGCGCCAAACAGCACCAGCACGACCCAGATCAGCGGCGTGTGCAGCAATGACGGAATGCTCAGGCTCGACAGCAACAGCACCACCCCGCAGCAGCGGAATAGCGTCTGCCGTGGTACCCGGTCGGCCATCCAGCCAATCGGCAATTGCAGCGCCGCATCGCCCACCACCACCGTACTGACCATGATCAATGCCATCTGCTGGGCAAAGCCTTCGCGCACCAGATACACCGGCAGCAGCGTCAGCACCATCGCCTCGAACGCGGCAAACAGCACCACCGCCCAGGCAATCGCTGGCGAAGTGCGGCAGAACGCCAGGATGCCGCGCCCGGACGCACTCTGCGCATCGACCTTGGGCGCTCCATCGCGCCCCAACAGCAGCAGGCTACCGCCCACCAGCAGCGCGGCAGAGAACCAGAAACCGCGGTCACTTTCCGTACCCAGCAGGGTCAGCAGCAGCGGCCCGCACAGCTGGCTGAGCGCAAAGCCGGTGCCATACAGCGCCACCAGACGGCCGCGCAGACGGTCCTCGACCAGCTGATTGATCCAGCTTTCGCCGAGCACAAATACCACGGTCAAGGAGATGCCAATCAGCAGACGCAACAGCAGCCACAGCGGATAACTCGGCATCACGCTCAGCAGCGCCACCGAAACGGCGCTGGCCAGTAGACACAGGCGCAGGGTCTGCGGCGTACCAAACCAGCCGGCCAGGTGCCCAGTCAGCCGCGCGCCGAGCAACACACCAACGGCCGGCATGCCCGCCATCACGCCAATGGCAAAGGGGCCATAACCCCAGGACTCAAGGCGAAACGACACCAGCGGCAGCGTCACGCCCAGCGCCAACCCGACGATCACCACCGCCGCACTGACGGCGAAATAGGTCATCCAGTTCATTTTTCTCACTCCATTCCCTGGCTCGCTCAGCACCCGCCACGTAGATGCAAAACGGCCGGGCTCCATAGGAACCCGGCCGCAAATGGATTTAGTGGAGCCAAACCCGTCAGAGCTACGGGACTAAGGCCAGGCAAGGCGCCCCGGAGCTTTTAAGCGCAGCGTACTGCAGTACGTGAGCATTAAAAGCGAGGACGCAACGCAGCATGGCCGACGGCCCGGAGGTCGTCCCGGTAGCGTTACAGTTTGATCCAGGTCGCCTTAATCTCGGTGTACTTGTCGAAGGCATGCAGCGACTTGTCACGGCCGTTACCGGATTGCTTGAAGCCGCCGAACGGTGCGGTCATATCGCCGCCGTCGTATTGGTTGACCCACATACTGCCAACACGCAGCGCCTTGGCGGCCAGGTGCGCCTTGGACAGGTTGCTGGTCCAGATGGCGGCTGCCAGGCCGTAGATGCTGTCGTTGGCGATCTGGATCGCTTCTTCGGTGCTGTCGAACGGGATCACCGTCAGCACCGGGCCGAAGATCTCTTCCTGAGCGATGCGCATGGCGTTGTGCGCGTCATCGAAGATGGTCGGTTCAACGTACTGGCCGCCAGTCTCTTCCAGGGTGCGCTTGCCGCCGCAGAGCAGCTTGGCCTGATCCTTGTGGCCGGCGTCGATGTAGCCAAGCACGGCATTCAGGTGACCCGCATCGACCAGCGCGCCTACCTTGGTGTCCGGGTCCAGGGCATGACCGGCTTTCCAGTCCTGCATGGCTTCCAGAACCATGGGCATGAAGGTGTCCTTGATCGAACGCTCCACCAGCAGACGCGAGCCAGCGGTGCACATCTCACCCTGGTTGAAGCAGATCGCCGCAGCAGCGGCTTCGGCCGCGGCTTTGAGGTCCGGCGCATCGGCGAAGACGATATTCGCGCTCTTGCCGCCGGCTTCCAGCCAGACGCGTTTCATGTTCGATTCGCCAGCGTAGATCATCAGTTGCTTGGCGATCTTGGTCGACCCGGTAAACACCAGCGTGTCGACGTCCATATGCAGCGCCAGGGCCTTGCCGACGGTGTGGCCGTAACCTGGCAGCACGTTGAGTACGCCCGCCGGGATGCCGGCGTCCAGTGCCAACTGCGCCATGCGCAGGGCGGTCAGCGGGGATTTCTCGGACGGTTTGACGATCACTGAGTTGCCGGTGGCCAAGGCCGGGCCGAGCTTCCAGGCGGTCATGATCATCGGGAAGTTCCACGGCACGATGGCTGCGACCACGCCGACCGGCTCACGGGTCACCAGACCCAGCTCGTCGTGTGGGGTGGCGGCCACTTCGTCGTAAATCTTGTCGACCGCTTCGCCGCTCCAGCGAATCGCCCGCGAGGCACCCGGCACGTCGACACCCAGGGCATCGCTGATCGGCTTACCCATGTCGAGGGTTTCCAGCAGGGCCAGCTCTTCGGCGTGCTGATCCATCAGGTCGGCAAAACGGATCATGATGCGCTTGCGCTGAGCCGGCGCCATACGCGACCAAACGCCAGACTCGAAGGTGGCGCGGGCATCCGCGACGGCCAACTCGGCATCGGCCAGGTCACAGCTGGCTGCCAGGCCGAGCAGGCGTCCGTCTACCGGGCTGATGCACTCAAAGGTGGCCCCGGAGACGGCGGCGCGGTACTCGCCATGAACAAAGGCGCGGCCTTCGATCTTCAGGTTCTTGGCGCGCTGCTCCCAGTCGGCACGAGTCAGGCTAGTCATTGCTACATCCTCTATCGCTAGTAAAGCGCCGCTGGTGGTCGCTGCGCTGTCAATTATTCTGCATGGGGCCGCAAGAACCTGCTCACCCAATCCTGCCGGCAACACTAAACCAGCGGCCTGCACACTTCCAATATTTTTTACAAAAACTGGCAAAGCCGCCTTGTTATGTGTGCTTTATTAAACATAGACTGCCGAAATTACCACCCAAACCGACAACAAGCCTGGCCTAAACCGGCGCTCAATTCCTACCGGACATGCTTATGAACATCGAAAAGATCGTCGACTTCGCCACCGCCACCACTACGCCTGAACATTACCGTCCGGCAGCAGAGAAAGTGCTCAAGGGCGACCCTGAGCAAAGCGTGCGCAACCACTACGGCAGCCCGTGTGGTCAGTTCAATACGGGGATCTGGGAAGGCGACGTCGGCCACTGGACCATCAACTACACCGAACACGAATACTGCGAGATTTTGCAGGGTGTCTCGGTGCTGCGCGACAAGGACGGCAACGCCAAGACCCTGCGTGCCGGCGACCGCTTCGTGATCCCGGCCGGCTTCTCCGGTACCTGGGAAGTGCTGGAGCCATGCCGCAAGGTCTATGTGATCTTCGAGCAAGCCAGCCACTGATCAGGTCACTCTTCATGCGTCACCCTTTGCCCGCCTTTATGGCGGGCTTTTTGTGGCCTGCAGATCACGACAGTAAATCGCAGGCAAGAAAAAGCCCGCTATAAAAGCGGGCTTTTTCGGCAAGGCGCCAGATCAATTACTTGATCTTGCCTTCCTTGTACATCACGTGCTTACGCACAACCGGATCGAATTTTTTAATTTCGATTTTGTCCGGAGTGGTGCGCTTGTTTTTGTCGGTAGTGTAGAAGTGACCAGTACCGGCACTCGAGATCAAACGGATCAATTCACGCATGACTTTCCCCTTAAACCTTTTCGCCGCGAGCACGCAGCTCGGACAGAACGACGTCAATACCACGCTTGTCGATGCAACGCATGCCTTTGGCAGAAACGCGCAGACGCACAAAACGGTTCTCAGACTCGACCCAGAAGCGGTGATGCTGCAGGTTCGGCAGGAAACGACGACGGGTTTTGTTGTTTGCGTGGGAAATGTTATTCCCGGTTACCGGACCCTTACCGGTAACTTGACAGACTCTCGACATGCCTCAGCCCTCTAAAACCACATGCCCAACCCGGCATGGGTTGGCCGCTAATTATTCAATCTTGGCGCTCAGCGCCGCGTATCTCGAGGGTCTTACCGGCCGTACCTGAAAGCGCAAGAACCGGGCCCCTACAAAAGAGCGCTGCTTTATACCAGAAAGCCCCCAGCGCAACAAGGTTAAACGCATATTCCCCGGCGAGCTTCGCACTGTAATTTCCGCTTCCAGACCTGCCAGCAACAGCAATAGCGCAGATCGACCGCTCGTCGCCAAGACTGATTGCCCTGCCCTCATTTAATAGCCTAGGGTAAGACCTGCGCCAGCGTCCCCACGCGATCAAGGAGTTTGCCATGCGTCTCGCCGCCCTACCGCTACTGCTCGTTCCACTGATTACGCCCGCCCTGACCCAGGCCAGTACGCTCAGCGTCTGCACTGAGGCCAGCCCAGATGGCTTTGATGTGGTGCAGTACAACTCGCTGACCACCACCAACGCCTCAGCCGACGTGCTGATGAACCGCCTGGTGGATTTCGATGCGACTAGCGGCACGTTGCAGCCGAGCCTGGCGCAAGCCTGGGAAGTCAGCCCGGATGGCCTGAGTTACAGCTTCACCCTGCGTCCGGACGTGCAGTTCCACAACACCGAGTACTTCACCCCCAGCCGCCCACTGAATGCCGATGACGTGCTGTTCAGCTTTCAGCGCATGCTTGATCAGGCGCACCCGTGGCACAAGGTCGCCCCCAGTGGTTATCCCCACGCCCAGTCGATGCAGCTGCCCAGCCTGATCAAATCCATCGAAAAAAACGGCGAACACAGCCTGCGTTTTAGCCTTAATCGCCCGGATGCCACCTTTCTCGCCACCTTGAGCATGGGCTTCGCGTCTATTTATTCCGCCGAGTATGCCGCGCAATTACTGGCAGCCGGCACGCCGGAAACCCTCAACAGCCAGCCCATCGGCACAGGCCCGTTTGTCTTCAAGCGCTTCCAGAAGGACGCCAGCGTGCGCTACAGCGCCAACCCAAGCTACTTCGCAGGCAAGCCTGCTGTGGACAATCTGGTATTCGCGATCACACCCGACGCCAACGTGCGCTTGCAGAAGTTACGCCGCGGTGAGTGCCATATCGCACTGTCGCCGAAACCACAGGATGTTCAGGCGATCAGCGCTGATAACAACCTGAAAGGCACCCACACCGCAGCCTTTATGACCGCCTTCGTCGGCATCAACAGCCAGCACCCACCGCTGGATCAACCCGCCGTACGCCAGGCGATCAACCTGGCTTTCGATAAGGCCAGCTACCTGAAAGCGGTATTCGAAAATAGCGCCGAGGCCGCCAACGGACCCTTTCCACCGAATACCTGGAGCTACGCCAGCGAACTGGCCGGCTACCCCCACGACCCGCAGAAAGCCCGCGAGTTGCTCAAGCAGGCCGGCCTGGCCGATGGTTTCAGCACCACCATCTGGACCCGCCCCACCGGCAGCGTACTCAACCCCAACCCGAGCCTGGGCGCGCAGTTGCTGCAGGCTGACCTCGCCAAAGTCGGCATAAAAGCAGAAATCCGCGTGATCGAATGGGGCGAGCTGATTCGCCGCGCCAAAGCCGGCGAGCATGACCTGCTGTTTATGGGCTGGGCAGGCGACAACGGCGACCCGGACAACTTCCTCACCCCGCAGTTTGCCTGCGCCTCGCTCGAATCCGGACTGAACTTCGCCCGCTATTGCAACCCGCAGCTGGACAAGCTGATCGCCGATGGCAAAAGCACCAGCGACCAGGCACAGCGCAGCCGGATATATAAAGAAGCGCAGCAAATCATCCAGCAGCAGGCGCTGTGGCTACCGCTGGCGCACCCAACCGCCTACGCGCTGACGCGCAAACAGGTCGAGGGTTACCAGGTCAGTCCGTTCGGTCGCCAGGATTTTTCCAAAGTGCGACTGGCGCCTTAGAGCCAACCGGACTCCGCCATCGACAGCGGCTCACCGTCGCCGACGATAAAGTGGTCGAGTACGCGCACATCCACCAGCTCCAGCGCCTCTTTCAGGCGGCGGGTCAGCACCCGATCGGCCTGACTGGGCTCGGCGATACCGGACGGATGGTTATGAGTCAGAATCAGTGCGGCCGCGTTGTGCGCCAACGCGCGTTTGACCACCTGACGGGGGTAAACGCTAGCACTGTCGATGGAGCCATGAAACAACGCCTCGAACGCCAGCACGCGGTGTTTGGCATCGAGAAACAGGCAGCCAAACACTTCATGCGGCTCGTGGCGTAGCAGCGCTTTCAGGTAATCACGCACAGCCTGCGGGCTTTCCAGCGCCGAATCGCGGCGCAATTGCTCGGCCAGATGTCGGCGCGCCATCTCCAGCACCGCCTGCAACTGGGCGAATTTGGCGGGCCCCAGGCCTAGTCGCTGACTGAACGAAGACAGGTCGGCCTGTAACAAAGCACGCAAGCTGCCGAAGTCACCCAACAGGTGACGCGCCAGATCCACAGCACTCTGCCCGGCCACTCCGGTGCGCAAGAAAATTGCCAACAACTCAGCGTCGGTTAGCGCGGCGGCGCCTTGAGCGAGGAGTTTTTCCCGTGGGCGCTCGGCCGCCGGCCAATCACGAATACTCATCACACCTCCATGTGTGCTAAAAGGCGCGACAAAGCGCCACGTCAGCGAGCGCAAAGCCAAGCCAGGCAAGCACTTGGCAGCGCTACTCGCATACAACCCTTGTGCTATCGTAGCCCAACTTTTACGCGGCGACCGGCCTGGGGAGGTGTCAGCGTCGCGGTGTATACCCATCTCTATAAAAGGCAGGCCTATGCAGCGGCTGTATCGGAAACGCATCATTGTTGGCGTGGGCGGCGGTATTGCCGCGTATAAAAGTGCTGAGCTGATTCGCCGACTCAAGGACCAGGACGCCGATGTACGCGTGGTCATGACCAAAGGCGGCCGTGAGTTTATTACGCCACTGACCTTGCAAGCCCTGTCCGGGCATCCGGTGCACCTCGACCTGCTCGACCCCGAGGCCGAAGCGGCCATGGGCCACATCGAGCTGGCGCGCTGGGCCGACCTGGTCCTCATCGCCCCCGCCACCGCCGACCTCATGGCGCGCCTGGCTCAGGGTGTCGCCGATGACCTGCTGACCACTTTGGTGCTGGCCACCGACGCCACCGTCGCTCTCGCACCGGCAATGAACCAGGCCATGTGGCGCGACCCGGCGACCCAGGCGAACGCAGAACTGCTCAGCGCGCGCGGCCTGCACCTATTTGGCCCTGCTGCTGGCAGCCAGGCCTGCGGCGATGTCGGCCTAGGCCGCATGTTCGAAGCGGAACAGCTGGTGCAGTGTGCCGCTGACTGCTTCCAGCATCAGGCACTGACCGGCAAGCATGTGCTGATCACAGCGGGCCCGACCCAGGAAAACATCGACCCGGTGCGCTACATCACCAACCACAGCTCCGGCAAAATGGGTTTTGCCCTCGCCGAAGCGGCAGCCGAGGCCGGCGCTAAAGTCACACTGATCAGCGGCCCAGTTCACCTGCCAACACCTGAGCGCGTTACCCGCATCAACGTCACCAGCGCCCGCGACATGCTCGCCGCCTGCGAAGCCGCGATGCCCTGCGACCTGCTGATCGCCGCCGCTGCGGTGGCCGATTACCGCCCGGAAGTGGTCGCCCAGCACAAATTGAAAAAAGACCCCACCAGTGGTGATGGTCTACTCCTGCAAATGGTCCGTAACCCGGATATTCTCGCCACCCTGGCGGGGCGCCCTGATCGGCCGTTCAGCGTCGGCTTTGCCGCCGAAACCGAGAATCTGCTGGAGTACGCCTCGCGCAAGTTGCGCGACAAGAATCTCGACCTGATCGTCGCCAATGACGTGGCCAACCCCAGCATCGGCTTCAACAGCGAAGAAAACGCCATCACCATCATCGACCGTGAACTGCAACAAAGCAGCTTTGCCCAGACCAGCAAGAGCAAGATTGCCCGCCAGCTGGTGAGCTTTATTGCCGAGCGCATGGCCAGCTGCTGACGCCCACTTACCGAATAGAGCCCGATATGCACGCCTTACAAGCCAAGATCCTCGACCCGCGCCTGGGCACCGAATTTCCGCTGCCGCACTACGCCACACCGGGCTCCGCCGGCCTCGACCTGCGCGCCATGCTCAAGCAGGAGCTGGTGCTTGAGCCGGGGCAAACCGTATTGATCCCCACGGGCCTGTCGATCTACATCGGCGACCCCGGCCTGGCCGCAATGATCCTGCCGCGCTCGGGTCTCGGTCACAAACATGGCATCGTGCTGGGAAACCTCGTCGGCCTGATCGACTCCGACTACCAGGGCGAATTGATGGTGTCTTGCTGGAACCGCGGACAAAGCGCCTTCACCATCGCCATCGGCGAACGCATCGCCCAGCTGATTCTGGTCCCGGTGGTGCAAGCGCATTTCGAACTGGTTGAACAGTTCGATGAAAGTCAGCGCGGTGCAGGCGGCTTTGGCCACTCCGGTAGCCATTGATTGCCTTAATCTAATTTCCAGGATGAATTGCCGAGGAGACGCTGCATGAAACTCTTCAAGCGCACGGCCAAGGACACTGACGAGACAAGCGCCAGCGCCCAACTGACCAGCGCCCCCGCCGAGGTCAAAGCGGCCAAGAACAGCCCCAACGCCCTGTTACCGGGCATGCTGGCTGCCTTGATCGGCATCATCCTGGCCGGTGCACTGCTGTGGTTTGGCCCGCTTAACAGCGCTTACCAGCAGCAACTGCAACAACTCAGTCAGGCGTGGGGCGGTGGTCAGGCGACTGTGCTGCAGAAAGCCCTGCAACAGCTGAGCGCTGACACCCAGGCGGCTGCTCGCAACCCGCAACTGCTGCAGGCCCTACAAAGTCAGGACATTACTCAGGTACGCGCAGCCGAACGCAACCTCACCTACTGGTACGGGGTAGTCGACGCGCACCTCAATGCCCGTGGCCAGGCTGTGCAGGACATGGGCCGCAGCGCGCCGATGAACTTCGCCGCGCTGGACATGCTGCGCCGCGCCGAAAACGGCCAGACGCCTGCACCCGAGGCCTACAAGGTCGGCCAACGCTGGCTGGTGTATAGCGCCGCGCCGCTGCGCCTTAGCGAAGGTGAGCCACTGCATGGCACCCTGCTGCTGGCTGTAGACCTGGAGCGTCTGCTCGCTAGCCTGCCAGTGATGCCCGCCGAAATCGGCCAGATCCAGCTGATCCAGCAATTCAATAACACCGCTGCACAGATCCTGGCCCAGCGCGGTGACGCGCAAGGCAACGCGCAAGCATTCAGCACCGGCAACCCCAACTGGACGGTCAGCTTTACTCCCGGCCCGTCACTGACCAACCCGGTGTTCTCGCCGATGCTGCTGGCCATCGCCGGGCTACTGGCTCTGGCTGGCGCCATTACCGGCCTCTACCTATTGCAGAGCAGCCTGCAACGCCACCTGCGTGACGACGTGCTGCAGCTGGGGCAAATGCTCAAGGAGCTGTCCGCCGGCAAGGCCGTCAAGGCGTTCAGCCTGAGCCTGCCTGCCCTGGATATCCTGGCGCAAAACCTTGCACGCATGCCGCGCCGCGCCACGGAACAGGCCGCCGCCCCGACTGCCAATGCAGGCGCAGCCAATCCAGGCGTCGCCGCTATGCAGACGCCTGCCAGCGCCATGGTCGACCCACTGTTTCAGGACACCGATATCCTCGATATCGATATTCTCGACGAAGATCAGGACCTGCTCGGCCTCGATGAACCGACGCCAGCCCCCGTGCAGGCGAAAGCACCCAAACTGCCGGCCGATATCTTCCGCGCCTACGATATTCGTGGCGTGGTCGGCCGCACCCTGAATGCCGAAACCGCCTACTGGATCGGCCGCGCCATCGGCTCGCAGAGCCTGGCTCAGGGCGAGCCGAACATCGCCGTCGGCCGCGACGGCCGTCTGTCCGGCCCAGAGCTTGCGCAGCAGCTGATCCAGGGTCTGCTCGACTGCGGCTGCAACGTCAGCGATGTCGGCATGGTGCCGACGCCCGTGGTGTATTACGCCGGGCATATCCTCACCGGCAAATCAGCAGTGATGCTCACTGGCAGCCACAACCCACGCGATTACAACGGGTTCAAGATCGTCATCGCCGGCGACACCCTGGCCAACGAACAGATCCAGGCCCTGAAAGCACGCATCGACAACAACGATCTGGCCAGTGGCGTTGGCACGGTCGAGCAGGTTGATGTGCTGGAGCGCTACTTCAAGCAGATCCGCGACGACATCGCCATGGCCAAGCCCATGCGCGTGGTAGTCGATTGCGGCAACGGCGTGGCCGGAGTGATCGCGCCGCAGTTGATCGAGGCCCTGGGCTGCTCGGTTATTCCGCTGTACTGCGAAGTCGACGGCAACTTCCCCAACCATCACCCGGACCCCGGCAAGCCGGAAAACTTGGCGGACCTGATTGCCAAGGTGAAAAGCGAGAAAGCCGATATCGGCCTGGCCTTCGATGGCGATGGCGATCGCGTCGGCGTGGTAACCAATACCGGCACCGTCGTCTACCCCGACCGCCTGCTGATGCTGTTCGCCAAAGACGTGGTGTCACGAAATCCCGGCGCGGACATCATCTTCGACGTCAAATGCACTCGCCGCCTGACCCCGCTGATCAGCGGTTACGGCGGCCGCCCGGTGATGTGGAAAACAGGTCACTCGCTGATCAAGAAAAAAATGAAGGAAACCGGCGCGCTGCTGGCAGGCGAAATGAGCGGGCATATCTTCTTCAAGGAGCGCTGGTTCGGCTTTGACGACGGCATCTATGCCGCCGCCCGCCTGCTGGAAATCCTCAGCCAGGATCGCCGCGACGCTGAACACGTGTTCAGTGCCTTCCCCAATGACATTGCCACCCCGGAAATCAATATCCAGGTCACCGAGCAGAGCAAGTTCAGCATCATCGAACGCCTGCAGCGCGACGGCGTATGGGGTGAAGGCAATATCACCAACCTCGATGGCGTCCGCGTCGACTACCCCAAAGGCTGGGGCCTGGTGCGCGCGTCCAACACCACGCCGGTGCTGGTAATGCGCTTCGAGGCGGAAACCGAACAGGAACTTGAACGGATCAAGGAAGTCTTCCGCGCCCAGCTGTACAGCACGGTGCCCGACCTCGACCTGCCGTTCTGATTGATTAGCGAATTTTCTACTGGAGCCCTGCATGACCCTCGAACGTGATGCCGCCACCAACGTCGCCAAGGTACTGTCCGAAGCGCTGCCGTATATCCGCCGCTTCGTCGGCAAGACGCTGGTGATCAAATACGGCGGCAACGCCATGGAAAGCGAAGAGCTCAAGCAAGGCTTCGCCCGCGACATCGTGCTGATGAAAGCGGTGGGCATCAACCCGGTAGTCGTCCACGGCGGAGGCCCGCAGATCGGTGATCTGCTCAAACGCCTGAGCATCGAAAGTCACTTTGTCGACGGCATGCGCGTCACCGATACCGCGACTATGGACGTGGTGGAAATGGTCCTCGGCGGCCAGGTCAACAAGAGCATCGTCAATCTGATCAACCAGCACGGCGGCAGCGCCATCGGCCTGACCGGTAAGGATGCCCAGCTGATCCGCGCCAAGAAACTTACCGTGACCCGGCAGACGCCGGAGATGACCCAGCCGGAAATCATCGATATCGGCCATGTCGGCGAAGTCACCGGGGTCAACATCGACCTGCTGAACATGCTGGTCAAGGGCGACTTTATTCCGGTCATCGCACCGATTGGCGTCGGTCCGGACGGCGAGTCCTATAACATCAACGCTGACTTGGTGGCTGGCAAGGTGGCCGAAGCGCTGAAAGCCGAAAAGCTGATGCTGCTGACCAACATCGCCGGCCTGATGGACAAGCAAGGCAAGGTGCTCACCGGCCTGACTACCGAACAGGTCGATAGCCTGATCGCCGACGGCACCATTTATGGCGGTATGCTGCCGAAGATCCGCTGCGCCCTGGAAGCGGTGCAAGGCGGGGTGACCAGCGCACATATCATCGACGGTCGCGTACCGAACGCCGTGCTGCTGGAAATCTTCACCGACAGCGGTGTGGGTACCCTGATCTGCAACCGTAAGCGCCACTGAGAACCTGTTTACGATCTGCTGCGCGTCGGCCTTACTGTGTTAAAAACAGGCTCGGAATGCTCATTTACACCAGTAAACTCCGCTTCCTCGCCTGTTTTTTCCTTGTATGGCTCTAGCTCGCAAGATCGTAAATAGCTTCTAAGCATCCATAAGCGAATCAGCCGGGTAATCCTGGCTGATTCAGCCGCCTGATAGCCTGCTGCAACCCTTGCAGCAGGACGCCGCAACACCGAAGCTCAGTGATCCTACTGCCAGCCAGAGGTGCACCACATGCCAACCGCGCCATTCCGTGAAATCTTCAGCTTTTTCCACACGCTGCGCGTGCGCTGGGCCGAAGTCGACCCGCAGAGCATCGTGTTCAACGGCCACTACCTGACCTATGCCGATGTCGCTATCACCGAATACTTCCGTGCCCTGGACATCCGCTATCCGGACGATTTGAGCCGCGACGGCGGAGATTTCTTCGCCATCAAGACTGTGTTGGAGTACTTGGCACCCGCCCGTTTTGATGACGAGTTGAACATTGGCATCCGCGTCGCACGCTTGGGCCGCTCCAGCCTGAGCTTTGCCATGGGCATCTGGTGTGGCGAGCAGGCGCTGACCGCCGGAGAAGTGATTTATGTGCACGCGGACAGTGCAAGCCGCAGCAGCAGTCCGCTACCGGCATGGTTGAGGGAGAAGATTCTGGCCTTTGAGCGCTGCGCGCCCGAGCAATAAAGCTACCGGTTGCGACCCAGCAGCTCCTTGAGGCGATCACGATCAGCATTGAAACTGCTGTCCGCCTCTTTACGTGCAGCCTGATAACGCAGGATGTCGTCCTTGAGACGTTCCTGTTCGGCTTTCTGGTTATCGATCTGCGCCAGCAAATGCGCCGGCACTGCACGCCCCGCACGCTCATGGTCAGCGGCCTGACTTTGCAGGTTGGCCTGCTGCGTACGCACTGACTGCAGGTTGCCGCGCGCCACACCGATCAAACCATCCAACTCAGCCAGCTTGCGCTCACGCGCGCGCTCGACATCGTCTGGCGTGCTGTAGAGCCGCAGCAGCTGTGCATCAGAGCTGGCGCGGGCCTTCTCAGCAAGGATGTGTTTCATTTCCTCCGGGCTGGGCGCCGGCGGGATCACCTGAACCACTCGTCCCTGGTCATTCAACACTTCATAGCCCTTGCTGATGTGCTCTGGCGGCACACCCTGACGGCTAAGCACCGTGGTGCCCTTGTCATCGACGTAGCGGTACAACTCAGCCGCACCCGCCACAACCG